>Ga0207797_1000061_pt1 | contig 66857 bp, 68 predicted proteins | sample PRCRCaboRojoPR_6_FD_187275 | JGI IMG/M metagenome (GOLD analysis project Ga0207797, IMG submission 187275) | Marine sediment microbial community from Cabo Rojo, Puerto Rico - PR CR 10% Liquid 1 (SPAdes) | ecosystem: Environmental > Aquatic > Marine > Coastal > Sediment | place: Cabo Rojo, Puerto...
GTGGACCTCGACGAGATGGCCGCCGAGCTGGCCGGTCACACCGGTGCGGACATCGAGGCGCTCGTGCGACAGGCCTCGATGGCGGCCATCCGAGAAGCCGTGCAGACCCGGGAGGCAGACCCGGATGCGGACGCGTCGGTCACGATCACCCGGGAGCATTTTCGGGCGGCGCGGGGCTCCCTCGAGCCGACGGCTCCGTCACTCGACGGGGATTGACCGACGGACGCCCGGGTTCCGTTTCGGGGCGCGGATGCGCAAGACGCCGTTGTGGAACGAGGCCTTGGCGCGACGCTCCTTGACCGGTTCCGACAACCTGACGACGCGTCGGCGGATCCCTCGGTCGGGTCGCGTGCTGGACTCGCCGGGCGAGGCCTCGATCCTGACGACGTCAGCGTTGACGGTCACCTCGATCTCCTGTTTTCGGTAGCCGGGCAGATCGGCCTTGACCACCAGGTGGTCGCCGTGGTCGACGACGTCCACCGGAATCTCGGCGAGACGGCCGTTCGCGCGGTCGAGGGCGTTCTGGACGCGGCGGGGGGCAAAGCGGCGTTCGGGCATGATGCTGGTCGACAATACGGCAGGCAGCCACATAGCCGTTCGCGAGTCGTCAGGTTCTCCTGCCCGTCCCGCCTCGAGTCGATATGGCCGAGGCCGTCGTCTTCGACATGGACGGGGTGATCGTCGATACCGAGCAGTACTGGGTCGAGGAGGAAGGCGAGATCCTTGCGCGAGCCCTTCCCGAGGGCCACGACGTCGATCCACACGACATCACCGGGATCAACGTCCACGAACAGTACGCTTTGCTTGCGGAATCCTACGAGATGCAGGTCGACCAGGAGGCGTACTTCGAGCTCTTCGACAGTTGTGCCGAGCGGGTGTACGAGCGGGCGGACCTGCTGTCGGGCTTTCACGATCTGCTCGACGCGATCGAGACCCGGGAGCGCCCGATCGGTCTCGCGACGTCCTCGTACCCCCGCTGGATCGAGATCGTCTTCGACCGCCACGACCTCGACGGCCGGTTCGACGAGGTGCTGAGCGCAGCCGACCTCGACGCACCGGGCAAGCCCGAACCGGACATCTACGAGAGTGTCGCCGAGCGGCTGGGCGTGGCGCCCGAGCGGCTGGTGGTGGCCGAGGACTCGGAGAACGGCATCGCAGCGGCCGCGGCAGCGGGCGCGTACACGATCGCCTATGCGCCCGACGGCGAGGGGGACGCGACAGACCGCTCGCCCGCGGACGAGGTGGTCGGGTCGCCCGAGGCGCTTCGGGACCGGATCCTGGCGCGCCTTGACGCCAACTGACTGGGTCGAAAGGGCTGACAGACGGCAGTCCCGGGCCCGGACAGGGTGCCGTACTCCCGCGGAACTGCCCGGGGTGGCTCACCAGCGCACGAAGCGGGATGGTCCGGTTTTCGCTGATAAAGTCTCGTACGAACGTGGGACGCCATCGCCAGAAACGGGCAGCGCGAAGAGAAGAAAACCGGGTGATCAGGCCAATACGTCGCCGTTCGCGACGGCTTCCTCGGGGACCATCCCAGCGCCGTCGTTGTGGCGGCACTGTTCGGTGTAGAAGCCGATGTCGAAGGCCACGGAGTCGGACTGGATCTGGTTTGCGTGGTTGATCGGGACCCACCACTGGAATCCGAGGTAGTGCGTGGTGCCTCTGCCGGCGAAGCAGTCCCGGTCCGGCGCGTTCTCTGGGTCGTTCACCTCGTCGAAGGCCGTCGAGCGGTCCCCGTCGAGCGGGATACCGCGGCCGTCGTTGCCCGCGAGGGCCACGAGGGCTTCCCGGAGCGTGCCCTGGAAGAACACTTCCTCGGGCACCGTGACGAGGGCGACGATGTCGTCCGCCACGCCCGAGAGGTCACCGAGACCCACCACGTAGGCGAAGCCGGAGGAGGCGATCTCGTCCTCGAGGTACTGCTGGAACGGGACCGAGAGGCCGTCGCCGGCGGCGTTCGGGTCCTCGGCGACGTTGACGGTCACGATACGGGTGCCCAGGTCGCGGACCGACTCGGCGACGAGTGCAGTCTCGTCCTCCTCGGAGTCGGCGATCGGGCCGTCCGTGTCGGACACGCTGCCGCCGTCGTACTGGTCGTTCGTGTCGTCGTCGGAGAACCCGGTCGTGTCGGTCGGGTCCCCGCGGGGCGCCTCGTATCCGCCAGCGGTGTACTCGAGGTTGTTGTAGTTCGGTCCGCCGTCCGTGACGACCACGATGACCTTGTCGGCATCGGCGCGGGCGTTCGCGCCGTTCCGCAGCTCCTGGTCCGCGATGTCGAGCGCGGCGGGGAGCGGGGTGTTGCCGCTGAAGTCGAAGTCCGCGGCGGTGAACGTCGGCAGGCTGCTGGGGTCGGTCAGCCCGAGGAAGTTGTCGATGCTGTCGTCGCCGAAGGTCAGAAGGCCAGTCTGGATGTCAGCCACGGCGGCCCCGAGTTCCGAGACCAGCGAGTTGACGCCGGCGATGAGGTTGTCCTGCTCGACGCCGTCGATCGACCCGGAGTCGTCGATGGCGAGCATCAGGTCGATCTTGCCCGACAGGATGTCGACCTGGTTGTTACCGTTCGGGTCGTACCAGATACGGGTGACGATCTCGTCGAGGAGTTCGACGTCGGCGGGGTCGGTCGAATCCGATGCCCCGTTCTCGTCCGGGTCCTCGCCCTCGGGTTCGGTGTGGCCGTTCTCGGAGGCGCTCACGAGGTCGCCGTTGAGCCACACGTAGCCGGGGTTGTCACAGAGGTGGAAGCTGAAGGTCACCTCGCCGAAGTCGCCGGGTTTGACGTCGCCGATGTTGATCAGCGGGTCGCCGGCCTCGGTCGTCTGACCGGCGAGGGTCACGCCGTCCTGCACGTTCGCACCGGTACGGAACGGGTGGCTGAGGACGCCGTCGAGGTCGGCCGGGAAGTCACAGATGGTTTCTGCGGGGTCGATGGGGTTCTGCAGACCGTCGTAATCACTGACGTCCGCAGACTCATTGAAGGTGTCCGGGAAGGCTTCGATAGCGGTGGCATCCCAGAGGGCGTCTTTGGCGGCCTTCTTCTCCGTGGGGGTCGCGCCGTCGAAGACGAGCTCGATCGGCCGAGCGTCCACGATGAGCTGGCCGTCGGAGTCGAGCGCGGGGAGGATGTAGTCGGGTTCTTCCCCGCCCATCGGCATGTATGCGAACTGGGTTTCGTCGTCGGACCAGTCCGAGTAATGTTCCTCCCAGTCGACCTTCATGTCGAGGGAGCCGGCCACGATCGTGTTATTCTCGAAGGTTTCCTCGTCCGAGAAGAAGGCACTCGTTCCGAGACCAGCGCCGGCCGACGCGAGACCGATGGCTCCGAGGCCACCGAGCACGCGGCGCCGCGACAGGTTGTACAGTTTCGGTACGTCTTGCTTGTCGGTCATGATGGTATGCCCCCCGCACTCCCCATTAGCCGGGGGTCGTTCGTGGGGGTTGGTACAAGACAGGCGGGATGGCAGCTTATCCATGGACTGGCTACCTCGTTTCTCCCGGGAGGCTATTCGGGCCTAAGACGGGCTTAGGCGGTGCAACATCTGCGTTGCAGAGTGAGTGGGCCGGTGGATGAGAGGAGCGAGGACAGCCGCGACGGGTCACGTTTTCACCGTATACGAACAACCTACCGGTGCGCGGTGGGTCATAGCTGCTGGTCCGAGCCACGAAACCCCCGGCTGTCTCGAGCGATCGGATTCGGTGCGGCGAGCACTCGACAGACGGCTGCGTACCCCCGAACGAGGGCGCAGAACCATTCGAATACTGCAACCGTTTGGCATGTATTCAGACCGGAATATGCCGGCGGAAAGGCAGTACGTGGGCCCTACCTCTGGTGGGTGAGGTGGATGGCCGAGGCGGCGATCGATTTTCTCGTCCACAGACCAGGGCAGAAAGAATCGGAGAAGTGCCACGACGGCCGTCTGCAGTGGCCGAAAGCCGGCTAAAGCATCGTCATAGTTGATACTGTTGCTACGCTTATGAATGGTGCCCAACCTCGGGAGTGTATCTCCGGCGGGGAAGGGGATGATACTGATGAGCAACAACTTCGAACTGGAATCGGACGGGATCAACCGACGGACGCTTCTCAAGACCGCGGCCGTTGCATCAGGTACTGCCCTGGTCGGCAGCACGGCCTTCAGTGGCCTCGCCGGTGCCAAACCGGCTGGTAAAGGTCGGGACATGGCGGGCCCACCGTGTCACACGGACTTCGCGTGTGCGGAGGACGGCATCTATGTCAAACTCGAGTTCGACGAGGAGGCCTGCGAATTCGTCGAGGAGACGGAGACCGGCCTCGTCACAATCGTCGATTACGAGTACAAGGACGATGATCCCTGCGAGCCCGTGGCCGTGAGCTGGACGGTCGAGGGCGGCTACGTGGGCACCGTCATGGCCTATGGTGGCCGGGCCTGCGACGTAGCCACGGAGCCCGAGGGCTATTTCGCCCCGGAACTGGTGAATGGTGGCGGCAACCAGGCCGCGATCAGCAACCTCCAGTTCTGCGTGCTGACCCTCCCCGAGTGCCCCTTCTACGGGACCTCGCGCGAGGACCCCACTGCGATCTGGAGCATCCGGCGGGACCCGGACACGAACCAGATCGTCGAGGAGAAGATCAAGGACATCACCGAAGACGCGGGCGACAGCAACTACCCCAACGGCCTGGCATTCGACGACGAAAACGACGTCTGGTACTTCGCGGAGCGTGGCGGCGTGCTCAACACGATGAACGAGGACGGATGCCTCGGAATCGTGCGCTACAGCACGGTCTCCGACGGCCAGAACATCGCTGGGGCGACGTTCTACGACGGGGGCTACTACTTCACGCCCCAGGGCGGAGACGCCCTCTACCGGGTCACCCTGAACGGTGGGGGCCCGAACGTTCAGATGGTCTGTGATGATCTGCCCCTCGGCGGGAAGAACTTCGGCGACCTCGCGGTCGACAAGGACACCGGCATTGCCTACTTCAGCGTCAACGGAGCGTTCCTCTACGTGAACCTGAATGACTGCAGCGACAGCGGCGTGATCGTGCAGTCGACGGATCGCGACTCCTACGCGGTCCTCAGCCAGATCGCCTTCGCGGACGGGACACTCTTCGCCCACAACGCCAACGGCGGTGCGTGGCGCATCGTCGACACGACGACTGGCGAACTCGGCGAGATCGTGAGCACGACACGCGAGTACACCGACATCGCCCAGGCCGGCTGCTACGAGCTGACCTGCGAGGAATAGGGAAAGACCGCCGTACTACGAGACGGACGTTTTCTCGCTCGTTCTGGCGGGCCCAACGAGGATCCAGTATCAGCCCGCTCCCAAGCCGGCAAGCGGTCGTTTTCAGGGAGTTCTTGCGGGCATGGTAGCGCCCGAAAACCGTGCTACCAGAAGGCCTTCGTCCGGGCGTATTCCCGCTCGCGCTCGAGGATGTCCCGGTAGAAATCGGCTTCGCTTTCGCGGTGTTTGTTGATGATCCGGGCGGCGTTCTGCGGGCCGACACCCCTGGCAGTCAGCGCGATGATGGCCTTCTTGCCGTGGCCCTGGACCAGACTTGCGTTGCGGTACGCCCGCTCGGTGAGATGCTCCTGTTCGTCGTCCTTCTCGGGGGCGGTGAGCGCCGCGAGGACCTCCTCGGCCCAGGGGCTCAACGCGGCGATCATCGTCGACTCGCAGTTGGGACACTCCGGCTGCGCCGGGACTCGACTCACCTTCGTCTCGTGCTCCCAGTCCCCACAATGGAGACAGACCAGCCGCACCCGGTCGTTCTCGATGCGTTCGCGGACCGTCTCGATCACGCTCGCGTCCGCGTTCTCGGGAGTAAGCAGTTCCTTGCCGCTCGACCGGCCGGCGACGCCGATCGGGGTTCGCTGACCGTGTACCACGATCTCGATGTCGCCTGCCTGGATCGCCGAGAGGATCTCGCCGGCCCGCTCGACGTCGAGGTCCTCGTGGAACACCTCTCGCACAGCCTCGTCGTAGATCGGGGTGTCTTCGAGCGCGGCCATCACCCGGTTCAGCGAGATGCCGTCCCCGCCCTTCCAGCGCTTGAGCGCGCCGAACTTCGCGGCGACCTGGGAGAGGGTGAACTTGAGCGTCTCGGAGCGTTTCAGACTCAACTCTAGTAGTGGGCCCACGTGATCCGGGTCCGTGGTCTCGAGGACCTCGCGGACGTCGCTCGCCCGGATGCCCCGCGGGACCTCCAGTTCGATCCGGTAGGGGTCGATGTCAATTCCCACCGAGGAACCGGTCCGCTGGCCGATCAGAGCGGCGATCAACCGTCCCAGCGTCTCGTTTGCCTTGTGCCCGAAGCAGGCGTCGACCACGATCGAGCGCCCTTCGGATTCGACGACGATTCGGTCCTTCGTGGGCGTTGGACTCTCGGACTCGACCTGTCGGCCCATCTGCTCCATCGCCGCGGCTATGGTGTCCGGGTCGCCCGGGTACCGGCCGGCGAAATCGGCGCCGACGGCGTCGGGCGTCGCGCCACCCTTGAACTGGGGCTCGGCGACCCCGCGCATCTCGCCGACTTCCTGGGCGATCTCGAACGGGACCGGGATCTCCTGGCCGACCCAGGAGGGAACCTCGCCCGCAGGGTCCTCGATGGGCGAGACCTCGACCCGGCCCTCGTCTTCGTCGATCTCGGCGATGCGCCACATGTCCCCGCGCTGGATGAATGTGGCCCCGGGCTCCGCGAAGTTGACCACGAACCGCTCGTCGAGGGTCCCGACCTGGCGGCCCCCGGCGATGTCATAGACCTCGTAGGTCTCCTCGTCGGGGATCATCGAGAGGTTCTGGTAGTAGTACTGCCAGGCGTTCGAGCTCTTGGCGATGCGGTCTGCCTCCTCGTCGAGGTAGATCACGAAGTTGCCGTTGAGCTCGCGGACGACCTGCTTGAAGTCCTCGCGGGGCAGGTCGCGGAACGGATAGGCGCGGGTGATGATCTCGTAGGCCCCGCGGGCCGACAGTTCGCCGGCGTCCATGACCAGTCCGACGATCTGGTTCGCCACGACGTCCAGGCTGCCGTGATGGATGTTCGCGGGCTCGACCTTTCCCTCGGCTGCGCGGCGAGCGATCGCGAGCGCCTCGAAGGTGTCGTCCGGGTGGCCGGTGACGATGGTGCCTTTCGAGACCTCGTCGCTGCGGTGGCCGGCTCGACCCACCCGCTGGAGCAGTCGAGCGACCTCGCGGGGGCTCGCGTACTGGATCACGTGATCGATGCGACCCACGTCGATCCCGAGTTCCATCGAGGACGTACAGAGCAGCGCGTCGAGTTCGCCGGCTTTGAACTGGTCTTCGACCTCGATTCGCGCGGATTTCGACAGTGACCCGTGGTGGACCCCGATGTTGGCGCCCCGCTCCTTGAAGCGGGAGCCAAGGGCTTCGGCCGTCTGTCGTGTATTGACGAAAATGAGCGTGGAATCGTGGCTGTCGACGAGGGCTTCGATGACGCGGACGTGACTCGCCACCGTCTTCGTGGTCATGAGTTCGGAGGCGAGCTGCTCGTCCTCGTCCTCGATGGCCGGCTGGAGCACCCGGAAGTCCACCTTGCTCGCCACGTCGACCTCGACGATCTCGCAGCCGCGGTCCCCGGTGAGGAACTTCCCGACCTCACCGGGGTCCCCGACGGTGGCCGAGAGGCCGACCCGCTGGAACGGGCCCGCCAGCTCCCGGAGCCGCTCGAGGCCGATGGTCAGCTGTGCGCCGCGCTTCGAGGCCGCGAGTTCGTGCACCTCGTCGACCACCACGTGGGCGACGTCCGCGAGTGCCTGCCGCAGCTTCGAGCCGGTCAGCATCGCCTGGAGTGTCTCCGGCGTGGTGATCAGCACGTCAGGGGGGTCGTTTGCCTGCTTCTGGCGCTGGTACTGGGTGGTGTCCCCGTGACGCACGTCGACGTCGATATCGAGCGTCTCGCCCCACCACTCGAGCCGATCCAGCATGTCCCGGTTGAGCGCCCGGAGCGGCGTGATGTACAGTGCCCCGAAGCCCTCGGGCGGGTCCTCGACCAGCTGGTCGAAGATGGGCAACATCGCGGTCTCGGTCTTGCCGGTCCCCGTCGGCGCGATGACGAGGGCGTCGTCGCCGCGCGCGATCGGCGGGATCGCCAGTTGCTGGGGCTCCGTGGGCCGGGAGAATCCCCGGTCCGAGAGGGCCTCCCGGACGGGCGCCCCCAGCGCCGCGAACGCGTCCGCCGACCGCGATTCGGTCACAGGCGTGGGTAGCAGTCTGGACCGGTTAAGCCCGTTGCCCCGCGGTCGAAGGCCCCGCTTCTGCAGACTCCGTGGAGCGGCCCCGGCAAGCCCGCAGCCGCGAGTTCCTCGGCATCACACGGTCGCGAAACGCCCCAATCTGGTCCCATCTAGTAAATACGCGTCCGCGTTCGGTGCGCCCTCGGGCAGAAACGGGGAGAGGAACTCCTGGCCCTCGACGTTCACCCAGGTCCCACCAGCCAGCGAGTTGAACGCCGGGAAGACGATGATCTCCTCGGGCCCCTCGACGGGTTCACCGAGGTGGTCCTCGAATGGCGACCCGTCGAAGGCCCCCCGGAGCCAGACACGCTCGATGCGGGAGCCACCCACCTCGTCCTCGAGCCGGACGCAGGGGTGCTCGTGTCCCACCGCCAGGACGTCGGCCGAGAGCGGCTCGGGACCCGGCCAGCTATGCCCGTGGACGAATCCCACGTCACCGATCCGGACTCCAGACCCCTCGACGACCTCGAATTCGAGCACGTCACCGAGGCGGCCGTCGTGATTCCCGGGGACGAGGGTCACGGGCACGGTGAGGTGATGCTCGAGGTCCATCAGTTCCTCCAGCTCGGCGCCGTCGGGTTCCCCGATGTGGGTTCCGAGGTCCCCCAGGAAGACGATACGATCGGGGTCGGTCCGGTCCACGAGTCGAAGGAGGTGCTCGCGCCTGGCTTCGGCACGGCTCTGGACCTCGATCCCGTCCCGCCGGTAGGTCCGTTCGATGCCGGCGTGGTAATCGGCGACGACCAGGGCGGTCTCGGGCCCGAGCGCGGCCGTGGCCGCCGGCTCCCCCTGGATCGGCTCCACCAGCGCCATTCAGATGGGTTTCAGGCGGTCCTCGCCGGACTCGAAGCAGCGTCCGCCGAGCAATGCGTCCTGGATCGCCGCCTCGATATCGGCCTCGCTCGCACCGTACTCCTCGCTGACGTGGTCGAGGAGGGCATCCCGCTCGATGCCGTCGGCATCACCCTCGGACTGCATCGCCTCGACCACCACGTCTTCGAGTTCGTCGCCTTCCGGGGCGCCCGGTTCCTCCTGGTCCTGCTCAGCTGCCGCTTCGGATTCCTCGGTCCCCGTTTGTTCGCTAGCATCACTGTCTCCCCCTGGTTCCTCGTCGCCAGTTTCGGAACCTGGCCCGGATTCTTCGTCCTCGAGTTCGACCGTGGCCTCGGAGTCCGTGGCGTCCTCGGTTGGTTCGTCCGGGCTTTCTTCCATTGTGTCTTCGGCCTGCCTCGCCCCTGGCTCTGCACCATTCTCGGGGGTCCCGGCCTCGTCGGCCGCGGGCTCTCCGACCTCGGCCCCGCTCTCGAACCCCACGTCGAAGTTCTCTTCGACCTCCCGACGTTCCTCCTCCGAGAGCTCGTACATCTCGTCGGTCGTCTCGGCGGTTTCGTCGCCTTGGTTGTCAGCGCGGCTGTCGATATCGGACTCCGCGGTTTGTTCCGCGGCCGCTGGTTGTTCTATCTGTTCCTCGGTCGCAGGCTGGGCTGTCGGTTCCTCGGTCGCAGGCTCGTCTGTCGGCACCTCGGTCTCTGGCTCCGTCGACGGCTCCGCGGCCCCGGGTTCGGCGGTGTCCGGCTCACCGTCCTCCTGTCCAACTGCCGACTCGTCGACTCCCGCCTCAGCGGTGGCCTCGTCGACCGTAGCAGGCGCCGACCTCGATTCGCTCGCTGTCTCAGTCCCCTCCGCGTCGGCTTCCCCCGCAGTCGGCGGTTGCGTCTCCTGGGCCGGCGCCGGTTCTTCGTCTCCATCCTTGCCCGCTGCGGCTGTGGTCCCCGGGGCGATGACGACGTCGTCCGCGAAGCTCGTATCGACCGGTGCGTCGCCGCCCTCGTCGGGTTCGAGCGGCTCTCGCTCCACGGCATCGATCTCGTTTGCGACCAGCCTGGCAGCGTCGACGGCCATCGACTGGATGGACGCCAGGTAACCGGTTGTCGTCCCGTAGGCGTCGATGGCCCGGGGGATGCCGGCTGCGAGGCCGTGTCTCACGTCGGCCTCGGCGAGGGTGTCCTGGAGGTCGCCGCCCACCAGGCCGGTCTCGAGTGCCTTTGCAAAGATGGCGACTCGCTCGAGTGTGTGCTCGGCGGTTTGGACGACCCACCGGTCGCGGGTGTCCGCGTCGACCTCGTTTACGGTTTCGGGGCGGATGGAGGTGAACACGCGGTCCGAGCCCTCTGGCTGGAAGGTCCGTGCCTTCCCCGTGACCGCGACGAAACTGGGTGGGTCGGTCCGCTCGAAGAACGCCAGTGCGTCGGGCTGGTACTGCCCCGCGTAGAGCACGAAGGCCCCGGTCGGATCCACGATCCGGGCCCGCAGGACGTCGTCGCTCACCTCCTCGACCTCGGTGAGCACGCCGACGACGAACAGGCGGTTCACCCGCGCGCCGGTCGGAGTCACTAGATAATTGGGGGCACGCTCCTCGTCGCTCTCGGCGTAGGTGTAGTGGGCGTCGTTGAACTCGTCGGCGAAGACCCGGTAGGCGACCTCGCGGCGGGGGCCCGTGCTCATGAGCCGATCCCCTCCAGGAGGCCTTCGGCAGCGGTCTGCGGGTCGGTCTCGACCCGCTCGAAGTCCGTTGCTTCGAGGTTCGCGCCGAAGTCGTCGACGCTGAGGTGACCGCGAACGCGGTACTCGTGGCCGACGAGGCTCTCGGCAATTGCCTCGGCGACGACCGCCTGGTCCATCGCGTCGCGGGCGGCCTCCTTCGCGGCTTCCACTCCACCACCGTAGATCGCCTCGGTCATGTCGGCGTCGAGGACGGCGGTCACGGTCCCGGTCCCGTCGTCGAGGATGGCTTTGACCCGGAGGTCGTCCTCGCCCTCGACCTCGCCGTGGGTCCGACACTGGCCTTTCTGGACGACCCGGCCGCACTCGGGACACCGCTCGATCAACCCGGAACCGTCCCGTATCTCGATGATGTTGCCGTTGAGTTCGAGGTCGTAGGCACCGCCGCGCTCGACCGCATCCACGATCGGCATGCGCTGGGGCTCGCTGGCGGTAACAGACTCGGCCAGTTCGGTCACCTCGGTGAACTCGGTGATGTTCACGGAGGGCACGCCGCGGAACTCGCGGACGTAGACGTTGGCCAGACCCAACGCGGCACCCTCCGTGACAGTCCCGTGGGGGTCCCAGTCGGTGAAGGGAAGTCGGGCCGTCGGGTCCCCGAGGACGCCGCTGAGGATCTCGGTTTCGCCGTCGCGACCGTCGATGGTCCGTTCTTCCACGTCGAGGATCTGCACCTCGACGTTCCGGCCGCGGTCGCCCGGTTCGAGCGCCGCCAGGTCGCTATCGCCGCCGACGGCTGCATCGATGTCGACCGTCTCCTCGACGTGCTCGAGGCTGGTCTGTTCCCCGATGTTGAGTTCCGGACGATCCGCCCACTCGCGGACCGAAACGTTGCCGAGCCGGACGACATCTCCCGGCTCGACGTCGATGTCCTCCCAGGCGGTGTAGGATATCCGGCCCGAGGGGTCGGCGATCTCGCCTTCGAGGATCTCGTGGTCCTCGCCCTGGTACCTGATGCGCCTGCGGCCGGCGGTCAGGACCACGCCCGTGACCGTTACCGAGCTTGCGTCGGTCGTAATGTCCGCGATGTCGACGGCCTGCGGCCCCCCATTGCCGCTCTCTTCGCCGTACTTCCGTCGCAAGCTACGGAGCGCCTCGTCCATGGGCACGCTGTACGAGACCAGGTTCTCCAGGTCCCGTTCGACCGCCGTCTTGTCGACGCCGAGGTCGGCGGCGAGCTCCTCGGCTTGCTCCTCGATGTCCATTTGGTGCTCATATCACCGCCGGGTGCTAAAAGGATGGTGACCGGGCTGGCCCAGGTGGTCCCCTCGTGACTGCGGGAGACGGGCTGGCACGGAACGAAATCGGTTTGCGACGGGCCCGAGAACCCCCGCGCATGCACGTCTCGGTGAACGCCGCCACGAGCGTGGACGGCAAGCTGGCGTCGCGGGAGCGAGAGCCCCTCGCGATCAGCGGCGAGGCGGACTTCGCCCGCGTGGACCGGATGCGCGCCGACCACGACGCGGTGATGGTCGGCGTGGGGACGGTCCTGGCCGACAATCCGTCGCTTACGCTGGACGACCCCGATCTCGTGGCGGGACGGGAGGACCGAGGGGAGCCCTCTCAACCAGCCCGGGTCATCGCGGATTCACGGGCGCGGACGCCACCGGACGCCCAGATCCTCGACGACGCCGCGCCCACGTACGTCCTCGTCAGCGAGGCAGTTCCACAGGAGCACGTCAACAGTCTCTCGAACGCGGGCGCGACCATCGTGATGGCAGGGGACCGCCAGGTGGACCTGGTGACTGGCCTCGAGAAACTCGAATCACAGGGCATCGAGCGGCTCATGGTCGAGGGGGGTGGCGAACTCATCTTCTCGCTGTTCGCGGCCGACCTCGTCGACGAACTCTCCGTCTTCGTCGGGTCGATGGTGGTCGGTGGCCGGGACGCCCCCACGCTCGCGGACGGGGAGGGCTTCGTCGAACAGTTCCCGGACCTTACCCTCGAGGCAGTCGAACGTATCGAGGACGGCGTCTTGCTCGAGTACCAGGTCTGAGTCCCGGCGGGACGAGCAGACGGGGCCGGAATCGGGCTCCCGAGCCTGCACTCGCCGCGACGGGCAGCCTTTTTGCGCCGCCGCCCGAAGATGTGGTCTATCGATGGCCCTGTCCACCCTCCGCATCGACCCGCACGTTCACTCGCAGGGCTCCTACGACGGTCACGAACCCGTAGAGCTCATCCTCGAGCACGCCGCGGAGATCGGACTGGACGGGGTCGTCATCACGGACCACGACGAGATCGAGGAGTCGCGATACGCGGCCTCGATCGCCCCCGAGTACGGGTTACTCGGTATTCCGGGCGTCGAGGTGTCGACCGCGAACGGGCACCTCCTCGCGATCGGTGTCTCTGACGCGCCCGAACCGGGCCAACCCATCCAGGAGACCGTTACACAGGTTCGGGAGTTGGACGGCGCGGCGGTCGTCCCACACCCCTTCCAGCGGAGTCGGCACGGCGTGCGGCGGCGGCACATCCCCGACGCGGACGCGATCGAGGTGTATAACTCGATGCTCTTTACGGGCTACCGGAACCGGCGCGCCAACGTCTACGCGGTCGAGAACGCGTATCCGAAGGTCGGCGCGAGCGACGCCCACTACCTGCCGAACGTGGGGCGGGCCTACACCGAGATCGACCTCGCCGAACCGGTCGAGACGCCGACCGACGTCGATCCGGCCCGGGTCGTGGAGCGCATCCGGGACGGCGACACGGCGATACACGGTCGCCGGAGCCCGATCCGCCGGTCACTGCGTCAGTACGCGAAGGGAGCGGCCCGGAAAGGGATGTTCGAGCTGACGGCGCGAACCCCGGTGCTCCCGACCTGGCCCGCCTCGATGGATCGCACCCGTCAATAAGGTCGTTTTGCCGCCGTCGATCGCCGGTCGTCAGTGCGAGTGGCCGGTGGCCTCGCCGTATGTCATGCCGAACCGGTCCTCGAAGAGGTCCATCATGTCCGCCTCGATGGCCTGGATGGTCTCCTGGTCGCCGCCCTCGCCGTGGTGGGCGATGGCGTGAGCCCGCTCGGAGAACGCCATCACGAGCATGTCGGCGACGATTTCGGCGTCGGTCTCGTCCGGTTCCTCGCGGTAGAGGTCGACCAGATCGGCGGGTAGTTCGATCGCTGCGTCGTCCTCGCCTACGTCGAGTGTCACGGTCAGTCTGTCTGCCATGGCCCGCGTTTGGGCACCCCGTGTTAGAAAGGTGTCTATTCCGGCTGGAACCCCCGGCCCTGGGTGGCGTCCCGAGAATCGGAGTCGGCGCGTGGTCAGTCGTCGGCTGTGGCGGGCTCGCCGCTTTCCGCGGTCGCCTCGCCGGCGCCCGAGAGCCACTCGTCGGCGTCGAGGGCTGCCTCGCTGCCCATGCCCGCTGCGGTCACGGCCTGCTGGTAATGGTGATCGACCACGTCGCCGGCGCCGAAGATCCCGTCCACGGCGGTCTCGGTCTGGCCGCCACCGCGGCCGCCCTTCGTGATGACGTAGCCTTCATCGTCGAGTTCCACGCCCGTGTCCTCGAGGTAGGCGGTGTTCGGGGTGTGGCCGATGGCGAGGAACACGGCGCCGACGTCGAGGGTCTGTTCCTCGACCTCGGCGGCGGTCTCGTCGTCCGCGAGCTTCTCGGTCGGGTGGCCCTCGGGGTGATAGACCATGTCCACGTGGTCGACGCCGTCCTCGGGCGTCCCGTGGATCTCGGTGACTTCCGTGTTCCGGAGCAGTTCAACCTCGCCGCTGTCGACTTTCTCCATGATGCGGTCGACCCAGTAGTCCTCCGCGCGGAACTCCTCTCGCCGGTGAGCGATGTAGACAGTGTCCGCGAACTTCGTGAGGAAGTGGGCTTCCTCCATCGCCGCGTCGCCGCCGCCCACGACCACCATGTCCTCGTCCCGGAAGAAGGCCCCGTCGCAGGTCGCACACGTGGAGACGCCATAGCCCATCAACTCGCCCTCGCCCGGGATACCGAGGGTCCGGGCGCTGGCCCCGCTGGCGGCGATCACGGCGTCGGCGGTGTAGACTTTGCCGTTCGAGAGCGTGACCTCGAAGGGGCGGGCGGTATCGTCGATGTCCTCGACGATGCCGTGATCGATCTCGGCGCCGAAGCGTTGGGCTTGCTTTTTCATTCGGTTGATGAGCTCCGAGCCATTGATTCCTTCGGGGAAGCCGGGGTAGTTGTCCACCTCGGTGGTCAGGGTGAGCTGGCCGCCCGGTTCGTCGCCCTCGAGCAGGAGCGGCTCGTTGTTCGCCCGACCCGCGTAGATGCCCGCCGTGAGGGCCGCGATGCCCGAGCCGGCGATGATGAGTTTCCGATGCCCCTCGACGTCGGCGCCCGCCCCGTCGGTGGCCAGGGCGGGCTCGGTCCGGTCCACGTCCATGTGCTATCGAAGTCGCTGAACCACCTATTTACCTTGCGCCCTGGGCCCGGAGCGGGGGTTGCTGCCGGTAGCCTTAGGGACCGCACCACCGTGTCTCCGGGCATGGCTGCGGAACTCGAGCCGAAGGTCGACCAGTACGAGTCGCTGCTCGCCGAGGCCCTGGACGCGGCCGAGGTCCTGCCGGACTCGGATACCCCGCTCGGGGAAACGGCATCGGAATTCCGGGAGATGGCCGTCGCGTACCTCGAGGACGGCCGGCACTTCCGGGCGGCGGACGATCCGGTCAACGCCCTCGCGGCGTTCTCCTATGGCCACGCCTGGCTGGATGCCGGCGCCCGGCTCGGCGTGTTTTCGGTCCCCGACGAGGGCCACCTGTTCACCGTGTGACGCGCTGGTGCACCGGCCGGTCGACAGGCTACACCACTGCCCATTGTCCGCCGGCCACCAGTCACGTCATCCGGCGTCGGCCGAATGAATGCCTCGCCGGTCACCAGTAACGTCGCCCCCCGTCGGCCGAATGAATGCCTCGCCGGCTCCCGGCCTCATCGCCTCCCGCAGGCCAGGTGATCACCTGGCCGCCCACCAGCCGGAGGGTGCCCGGACCAGGAATAGGATTATGCATTTCTCAACGCGCGGGCGCGAATCAAGTATGCCCCACGGGAAGGAGACCCGCCCGTTGCCCCACCGGGACTGCCTCACCCTGAACGTCTGGCGGGACCGCCCACCCCCCTCATTTCGGAGACCGGCGCGAGTCATGGGGGAAAGGGTATGCGTTCCACCTGAAATGATGCTGGGGTTGTGTCACATAGTTACCGCTGTCTGCCGGTCTCCAGTTGAAACAAAGGGGTTTACCCATCGCCTTTCGGACAACTCTCGGAGTGGCCGCGTCGGACCACCCCGGCGAGTGGACTCGGAGGGAGCCTGCCGCCACGATATTCCAACGGCCGAATACCACTGGGACCGGGTGGGCTTATGAACCGCTTGATGTCACCCTCGGGAAATGAACGGCGGCGGGTCGGTCGTTGCTTGCGATCCGTCAGGTTCACCAGACCGAGTCGCGACCACTTTCAGTCGACTACTGACGTATATCCGCCGGCTCGGCTTTGGTCTCGGCGAGCGGATATGCCGATGGCATGTATCGTGTGCGGGCAGGATGCCTCCCACCGGGCGGTCCTGGACCTGGTCGCGGAACGGCGGGTCGGCGGCCTCTGTCGGGAGTGCGAACGGACGGAGTTCGGTCGCAGCCTGGAACGGGGCCGCTTCCGCGAAACTGAAGGCTGCATCCTCTGTGCCCGCGACGGCCACTACGCCCTGCCCATCGGTCGGCCGACTGCAGCCCCCCGGACCGATGGCGCCGTGGAGGGCGGCGTCGAGTACGACGTCGACGACGTCACGGTCCGTCTGTGTGACGAGCACCTGCATGCGCTGTCCGAGACGACCCCCGAGGCCACCGACGGGCGCCTTCGGAGAGAATTCTGGTGAGGGCCGATTCGGCGGTCGTTGGTCGGCGGAAACACTCTCCGCCCTGCGGGACGTAGGTTCGATCATGTTCGCGAACCGGAGGGAGGCCGGGGAGCGGCTGGCCACCGCGATGCGGGAGGCGGCTGCAGAACCGGACCTGGTCCTCGCAGTCCCGCGTGGCGGGCTCCCGGTCGGGCGGGCAGTGGCCGACGCCTTCGGGGTTCGGCTGGACATCGTGGCCGCGAAGAAGCTCGGGGCGCCCGGGAACCCGGAACTCGCCGTGGGTGCCGCGGCTGCCGACGGGAGCGTGTGGCTCAACGACCGGCTCGTTTCCGAGTTGGGCATTACCGGCGAGTACGTCGAGACCGAGCGCCGCTCGGCGATGGCGACGGCCCAGGAGAAGGAGGCCCGGTACCGCCGTGGGCGCGAGCCGCCCGAGCTCGCGGGCAACCGCGTTGCCATCGTCGACGACGGGGTGGCCACGGGCGCGACGATACGGGCCTGTATCGAGGCGGTCCGGAACGCCGGTCCTGCAGCCGTGATCGTCGCCATCCCGGTCGGTCCGACCGACACGCTGCGGGACCTCGAGGCCCAGACCGATCAGCTCGTCGTCGTCGAGCGCCCCCAGTTCTTCCGGGCGGTGGGCGGTCACTACGAGGATTTCGGCCAGGTCTCCGACGAGGAGGCGATGTCGTACTTGAACTGAGAGGTGGGGCAGGAAGGCCGCGAACCAGAGGTGGAGGGCAGGGAAGCCGGGAGGAGCGGGGGAAGGGAATGAGCGGACCGGACACGCGAGTCGGCACAGATGCCCGACCTGAACCGGATCGTGGGTCGTCTGCCCCCAAATTCCGGAACGTGCAATTTTTAACCGACACGGTGGTACCGGGTATTACGACTATGCCCAACTCCAATGGACCTCTCAGGGGGAGCCGCAAGAAGCTCTCCAACAAACCGCGGGAGCGAGGGACCTCGCCACCGCAGCGGGCCGTGGAGTCCTTCGACCCCGGCCAGAAGGTACACCTCCACATCGACCCGAGCGTGCCCGACGGGCGATTCCACCCCCGCTTCAACGGCCAGACCGGCGAGATCATCGAACAGCAGGGTCGCGCCTTCAAGATCGCGATCACCGACCGCGGCAAGGACAAGACGATCATCGCGAAACCGGCCCACCTCCGCGCCCAGCAGGACTGACATGACCATCTTCAAGGAGACCGTCGAGTCGGAGTTCCTGACCGTCTCGGAGGCCAAGGAGCTGTTGGCCGAGGTCGAGGGGGAACGGGCCGCGGACGAGGAGCGCGAACTTCGCTACGAACTCGCCCGCGCCATCGACCACGTCAACCGATTCGCCGTCCTCTCCCCGGAGGAATCGCGGGAACTCGTCGAGGAACTCCTCGACCTCGAGTTCGTCGACAAACCGGTCGCGTACAAGATCGCCGACCTCCTGCCCCAGTCCCGTACCGAACTCCGGGCGGTCTTCGCCCAGGAGCGCTACGCCCTCGAGGGCGAGGAACTCGACGAGATTCTGGACGTCGTCGCGAAGTTCGCCTGATTTCGGTCCGCGCTTCCGTCGACGTTCCCCCACGCCGGGACCACTATTTAAGTGTCATCTGCTCGTAGCCGCTGGTATGTCCGAGGACACCGGCGAGTCGGAGTCCGAGTACGCGGTGGTACTCGACCTGCTGCCCCACGGCCGGAGCGACGCCGACGAACCCCAATACCGCCGATCGCCGGTGGCCTATGCGGTCGGAGAACAGACCTTCGCGCTGTACGAACTCACCGTCGACGAGGACGCCGACATCTCCATCGACGACCGCATCCAGATCCGGCCGGACTTCGATGCCGGGATCAATCGCGGTCGTCAGGTCTCCTACGAGGACCTCTCGGACGGCGCGCGCTCGGAACTCGACTACGTCATCGAGGAGATTGTCGAGGCCGACCAGGAGCGCTTCGTCGACTTCTTCAGCGAGGCTCAACCGGTCTCGCTGCGCCTCCATCAGCTCAACCTCCTGCCGGGGATCGGGGACAAGCTCCGGGACAACATCCTGGATGAGCGTAAACGCGGTCCGTTCGAGTCCTTCGATGACCTCGAAGAGCGGGTCTCGGGACTTCACGACCCGAAGTCGGTCATCATCGACCGGATCTTCCAGGAACTCACCGAGGCCGAGGACCTGAAATACAGCATCTTCGTCCGCTCGTAAGGGGTAAAGCCCCGCCGTGGATAGGGGGAAGCGATGGAGAGACGCGACCCTGACCGGCTCATCCGGCGGGCGGGCAGGGGGGACCCCGACCGCGACCAGCACTTCCTCATCGATGACCGGGTCCTCGACCGCATCCCGGCGTACGCCGAGTCCTTCGACCGCGGCCACGTCCTCGAGATCGGGCCCGGAACCGGCGGGCTGACGGACCGCTTGCTCGCGGTCGCCGATAGGGTCACCGCGATAGAGCGCGACCCGGACCTGGTCGCGTTCCTCCGACGAGAGTTCGCCGAGGCGATCGAGGACGGCCGCTTGACGGTGCTGGAGGGCGACGCGCTCGAGGTGCCGCTGCCTGAGTTTACCGTTTGTATCTCGAATCTGCCGTACGGTGTCGCCACCGAGATCGCCTTTCGGCTCCTCCCGCTCGGAAAACCGGCCGTGCTCATGTTCCAGCGCGAGGTCGGCGAGCGCATGGCGGCCGACCCCGGGACTGACGCATACGGACGACTCTCGGTCACGACCCAGCACTACGCGGCGGTCGAGCTGGTCGAACCGGTCCCGCCCGAGGCCTTCGAACCGCAGCCCGCCGTCGAGAGCGTGATCGTTCGCCTCGAGCCCCGGGCGCCGACGTACTCGGTCCTTGCCGAGGACGCCTTCCTCGATCTGGTCACGGCGCTTTTCACCCAGCGACGCAAGACGGTCCGGAACGCTATCCGGAACACGGTCCACATCTCCGGGATCGCCGACGGTGACGCGGTGGTGGAAGCGGTCCCCGAAGCAATGCTCTCGAAGCGGCCGGACGCATTGACGCCCGCGGAGTTCGCCGAGATCGCCACCATCGCGGGCGAGATCGAGGATGACTGAGAAATGCGGCAGGGCCGACACGCTCGCGGGGGACACGCTGGATGACTGAGAACCGCGGCAGGGCCGACACGCTCGCGGAGGACACGCTGGATGACTGAGGACCGCGCCACAGCCGACGCGCTGGCCGAGCGTCGGGGGCTGGAGACCGAGGTCTACCAGCCCGCCGAGGACTCCGCGCTCCTCCTCGAGGCTGCCGAGGAGCACGTCTCCGGCGGGGACCTGGTCCTGGAGGTCGGGACGGGCTCGGGGTACGTCGCCGCGGTACTGCAGGACGCACACCCGGTCGACGTTGTCGGCAGCGACGTGAATCCGGTGGCGTGTCGGCAAGCCCGGGACCACGGCGTCGAGGCCGTCCGGGCGGACCTCGTGGCGCCGTTCCGTGCTGCCGTCTTCGATATCGTCCTGTTCAACCCGCCCTATCTGCCCGAGCACGATTTCGGGGCCCGCGAGGACTGGATGGAGGTCGCACTCACCGGTGGCGAAACCGGACGAGCGGTGATCGAACCATTCCTCGAGGACGTGGGACGCGTGCTCGCACCCGGCGGTCGGGTGCTGTTGCTCGCCAGTTCGCTGTCCGATCTGGACGAGGTCGAGGCCCGGGCGGCCGAGGCCGGTTTCGCAAGCGAGGAGCTGCGGCGGGAGACCTTCCCCTTCGAGACGCTGGTCGTCTTCGGGCTCCGGGAGGAGTCGGCGGACGGGTCCGGTTGAGCTGTCGGGGCCGTACGGACGGGCCTACGAATCGATCATGACCGAGGAGGCCTTGATGACCGCGTCGACCTCCTCACCCTCCTCGATGCCGAGACGCTCGACGGACGCCGCAGTGATCACCGCGGTGAGGGTGTCCCCGCCCGCGATCTCGACCGTTACCTCGGCTACCGGGCCGTCGGTCTCGACGTTCGTGACGGTTCCCGAGAGTCTGTTGCGTGCACTGAGTGCCATCGCGGCACTCACTACGACGCGAGCGGGCTTAATCTTCAGTGTGCTAACCGGTTCCGCCGATTCTCCGCTCGGGGGCGGGCATACTACAGGGAGGAGCAGAGGGATTCCAGCGAGTGTGGCCGTACTAGTTGCTGGTGGTCCGGACCGATTCGACGACGGCCCTGATCGTCCCGTATTCGTCCTCGTCGTACGCGATGAACCGGACATCGGACAGGGTGTCGGGCTCGTATGCATCGATAGTCGCCGCGATGATCCGCGCCCCTGCCTGCAGGTCGAAGCCGGCGACGCCGCAGCCGAGTGCTGGTATGACGAGCGATTCACAGCCGAGTGCATCGGCCCGCTCGAGTGCGTTGCGGGTGGCGTCCCTGATGCTTTGCTCGGTCGCGCGCCCGTCCCCGTAATGGGGCATGGCTGCCGCGTGGATCACGTACCGTGTGTCCAGGTCGTGGGCGTCCGTGACCGCGGTGGCCCCGAGATCGATCGGCCCTTTCGCGACCGCGTCCTGGGTAATCGCCTCACCACCTTCCCGGCGGAGGGCCCCTGCGACACCCGACCCCATCCGCAGGCTCGTCCCGGCGGCGTTCACCAGGCAGTCTGCCGACTGCTGGGCGATGTCCCCCTGGATGACCTCGACGTCCATGCCTGTCCCTTGGTGTCACTGAACAATAGTGATTTGGCGGTCGGCGGTTGTTCCTGTAGATCGCTCGCGCCGACAGCCCACTGTCCCGTGGCCGACCGATTACTCGTACAGCCAGGCTTCGTCGATGCGCTCGTAGTCGAGGAGTTCCTCCTCGTCGAAGAAGAGCTCGATCTCGCGCTCGTTGGAGCCCGGTTCCGTGTCCGAGCCGTGGATCACGTTCCGACCGAGGTCGAGGCCCAGGTCGCCCCGGATGGTTCCGGGAGCGGACTCGGCGGGGTCGGTCTCGCCCATCATGGTCCGGACCTGTTGGACTGCGTCCTGGCCCTCCCACACCATGGCCATGACCGGGCCAGAGGTGATGAAGGAGACCAGGTCCTCGAAGAACGGCTTGTCCTCGTGCTCGCCGTAGTGCTGTTCGGCCAGCTCGCGGTCGATCTGGATGAACTTGCCGCCGACGAGTTTCAGCCCGCGGTCCTCGAGCCGAGCGATGACCTCGCCCACCAGGCCGCGCTGGACGCCGTCGGGTTTGACCATCACGAAGGTGCGTTCCATCTTACTGGTCCTCGCCACCGTGGCCCGACTCGGTCCACTCCACGTCGCGGGGTTCCCGACCCAGGTCGGCGTTCTTCTCGCACTTCGACGAGCAGAAGAACATCGTCTCCCCGTCGGTCTTCACGTACATCGTGCCCGTGCCCGGTTCGACCTCGTCCCCGCAGTAATCACAGGTACGCGTCTGTGGCATTATTGGCCTCCGATCGCGTCGGCTTCGCGGGCCGTCTCGCGCAGCTGGAGGACGTCCCCGACTCTGACCGGCCCGAGGACGTTGCGCGTGATGATGCGGCCCTGGTTCGATCCTTCCTGGATGCGACACTTGACCTGCATCGCCTCGCCGTGCATCCCGGTCTTCCCCACGACCTCGATGACCTCGGCGGGCGTGGAGCCCTCTGCAGTGTCCTCGGCGCTCATGGGTCTACTGGAGGTCCTCGACCTTGGTGGCGATGTCCTCGACGTCGGACTCGGCCTCGCCCGCGTCCACGATGGCCGCCGCGGCGCTGCCGACCTCGAGGCCGCACGCGTGGCCGACCTCGTCCTGGGTCTCGACGAAGACGTAGGCGATGCCTTTCTCGTTGGCGAGTTCGGGGAGATGCATCACGATCTCCTCGGGGGAGACGTCCTCCGCGATGTACACCAACGACGCGTTGCCGCGTTCGACGGCTTTCGTCGTCTCGTTTGTTCCTTTCTTGATACGGCCGGTGTCGCGAGCGACCTCGAGGGCCTCGAGGGCTCGCTCCTGGAGGTCCGCCGGGACGTCGTAGTCTACGTATACTGGCATAGTGTCACCTATGGTCTCACAGAGGGACTTTCGCTCCCCCGCCGTCGGAGTCCTGGGGCTGGGAGCATCATCGACCCCTGCGAGGTCTACTCCATCGTCGGCACCCCGTGCTTAAAAGCGTGTTCAAAACGCCGTAGGGGCCCCAGTCGCGGGCTTCCGGAAACTGCCCCCGCACGACGGAGACCGCGACCTCTGGGCGGGCCCGAATCCGCGGGGCGAGGGGAAACTCCCAAAGCGACGCCAGGTCTACCCCAGCGCATGCATCGGGAGGTCGCCGCCGCCCTCCGCGAGGAGGCGTCCGCCGTCGACGAGCGCCGGCTTGTGGTCCTGTCGGGGAACGAGGCCGGGCGGTTCGAGGCGGCGACAGAGGTCCTGGATGCGGCAGGCATCGATCTCGATGCGGTCTCGCTCGTGAGCAACGAACCGGGGATGCGTTGCGAACACGTCGAACCGGCCCGCGCCGGCGACCTCCTGGGAACCACCCGCGAGGCCGTAGTCGTGGATTGTCACGACGCCTGCCGACCCAACGTCATCGGGCGGGTCGTGGGCACCGTGACGGGAGGCGGGTTGCTCGTCCTCCTGGTACCCGACCTCGACACATGGGCCGACCGGCGGGACGGGTTCGACGAGACGCTGGCGGTCCCACCGGATACGATCGAGGATGTCACGGGCCGGTTCCGGGGCCGGGTGGTCGAGACGCTCCGGAACCACCCCGGCATTGCCATCCTGGATCTCGATCGGGACCGGGTGCTGCGCGACGGGCAGACCGACCCGCCCCCCAGCCACACCGCCCCAGCTCTCGAGTTCCCGAGCGAGACAGTGTTTCCGCGGGCCGCCTACGAGGCCTGCCTGACCCAGGATCAGGTCGACGCGCTCGCGGCCCTCGAGGCGTTGCGCGCCGGGCCGACCGCCACGGTACTCGAAGCCGATCGCGGTCGGGGCAAATCGAGTGCCGCCGGCCTGGCTGCCGGTAGTCTTGCCCTGGAGGGCGACGACGTGCTCGTCACGGCCCCGGGCTACCGCAATGCGGCTGCGGTGATGAACAGGGCCGTGGAACTCCTCGATTCCGTGGACGGATTGGCCGGACCGGCTGCGGCGGAGCCCCGCAGCATGACGACGACTGCCGGAGGCTCCGTTCGCTTCAGCGCTCCCACTGCCGTCGCAGATGCCGTCGACACGGCTCGTTCCGCTGTGGCCCTGGAGGAGGGGAGCGGTTTCGAGACCCCGGACGTCCTCATCGTGGACGAGGCGGCGGCGCTCCCTGTCAGGCTTCTCGAGCGGTTCCTCGCGGTGGAGCGCGTCGTGTTCGCGACGACCGTCCACGGGTACGAAGGCACCGGCCGCGGATTCGCGGTCCGCTTCCGGGGGTATCTCGACGAGGCCCCCCACGAGGTAGCGGACGTCACGATGACCGAGCCCATCAGGTACGCCGCCGGCGATCCGGTCGAGGTCTGGGCGTTCCGGGCACTCCTGCTCGACGCCCGCCCCGCAACCGCTGACCTCGTGTCCGAGGCGCGGGCGTCACAAGTGACCTATCGCGAACTGACCTCCGATGCCCTGCGCGCGGACGAGAACCTGCTCCGCGAGGTCTTCGGCCTGCTGGTGACCGCCCACTATCGAACGGAGCCCGACGACCTCGCCAGGCTGCTGGACGCGCCGAACCTCTCAGTGCGGGCCCTCCTGCATGATGGGCACGTGGTCTCGGTGGCGCTTCTCGCCCGCGAAGGTGGACTCGACGATGCCACCCGAACGGCCGTCTACGAGGGCGAACGAATCCGTGGGAACATGCTGCCCGACGTGCTCATGAGTCAGCTCCGCGACGAGGACGCCGGCGAGCCGGTTGGGCTGCGGGTGATGCGGATCGCCACCCACCACGAGGTCCGCTCGCGCGGACTCGGCAGTCGGTTGCTTCGGGAGATCCGCGAGGAGTTCGCGTCGGCCGTCGACTGGTTGGGGGTCGGGTTCGGGGCGACGCCGGAACTGGTCGACTTCTGGCAGGACAACGGGTACGGAACGATCCACCTCGCGACCACGCGCAACGAGACGAGCGGCGAGTACTCGGTCCTGCTCCTCGACCCGACCTCGGAGCGGGGCGAGGAACTCCACGAGACCCATTCCAGGTGGTTCGCCGCACGGATCATCGACGTTCTGAGCGACGCGCTACGGGATATGGATCCCGACGTCGTCAGAGCCGCGCTCGCGGCCTGCGACGAGCGCTCGCCACTCCATCTCGGCGACCGAGAGTGGCGGCTCGTGACCGCTGCGTCCTTCGGCCCCGCATTGTATAGTGTGGACCCCGCGCCGTTTCGCGAACTGGCTATGCACTACTTCACCCGGGGCCCCGATCTCGGCCTCACCGCGCGGGAGGAACGGCTCCTCGTCGAAAAACTCCTCCAGTTACGACCCTGGGACGCGGTCGCCGCGGACCTCGAGTACGTCTCCACCGCCGAGGCCATGCGGTCGCTCGGCGCCGCCCTCCAGCCGCTCGTGGAGGAATTCGGCCCGCTTACCGCCCTCGAGGAAGCCGACCGGTATCGCACGTGAGCTGGCGGCTCGGCTGAGAGTCTCCACAGCTTTACCAGTGAGAACCGGACCAACTCGCGGCGTGCTCTGAGCAACCGCCGACCGGCGGTCCGCGGTAGCGCATCACCCGTCGGTCGGGCCGTTCGATGCCTGTCAGCAACTGCGTTGATACAGTCGGCCCACCGCGGTCAGGGATGGGCGAAGTAGGTAACTGTCTCCTCGTCGCTCACGTCGTCGATCCGGGCGAACCCCACCCGAACGAACTGGACCAGGTCATCGGATTCGTAGTCCGCGAGGCCCGGCTCTGCCCGCCCCAGGACGTCGCCGTCCATCGTGCGCATCCTGACGCGGACGTTGTCCGCCGCCGGCACCCACTGGACGACGTCCACCGAGCCCTCGCGGACGACCTCGATGTCGTCCTCGGTGTAGACCAATCCATCTCCATCGCGCCGCACGCAACCGAAGCCCTTGAGCCACACCCGCTCTCCCGCCGGTGGGAGGTCGTCGGCTTCGAGGAGCACCGCGTCACCGACGGGAATCTCACGGGTTCCGCGATCCTCGTGGTCCGGGTGAACCGGCGGCTCGGCCACGTCGGGACCGCCCGAGACCGGTAGCTCGACGGTCTCGAATGCGGCCTCGTTATCGGAGCGGGCCCCTTTCTCGCCCGCCTCGCCCCGAGGTTCGATCGACTCCCGGACGAGGAACCGACGGTCCGTCTCGTCGTCGACCAGGTCGCGGTTGTTCGCGTAGACGGTGCTCATCGAGAGGTCCACGTTGCTGGTCGAGGTTCCGAGGTCCACCATCGCGTCGACCAGTGCCTGGCCACGAATCCCGCGGCGACGCACGCTCATGATGGTGGGCGCCCGGGGATCGTCCCAGCCTTCGAGGATTCCATCGTCGATGAGTTCCTTGATCCGGGAGGTGCTCATCTTCACGTCGTAGTCCTCGACCTGGACGTGGCCCCAGTGGATGACTTCGGGGTACGACCAGTCGAAGTACTCATAGAGGAATCGCTGGCGCTTCGCGGAGTCCTGCAGGTCGATACCGCGGATGATGTGGGTCACCCCTGTCAGCTGGTCGTCGACGGCCGATTGGAAGTCGAGCATCGGCCAGCAGCGGTACTCGGCGGCTTCGGGGCGGGGATGGGGAGTATCGATCATCCGGAACCCGACCCAGTCCCGCAACGCGGGGTTCTTGTGCTCGATGTCGGTCTTCACGCGGAGGACCATTTCGCCGGGGTCGTACTCGCCTGCGACCATCGCCTCGAACTCCTCCCGCACGGTCTCCCGGTCCTTCCCCCGATGTTCGCAGGGTTCGGCGTCGTTCTTCAACGCGGAGAAGGCCTCGGCCTCGCAGGAACAGGTGTAGGCGCCGCCGGCCTCGATGAGTTCGCGGCCGTGGTCGTAGTAGGTCTCCACCCGGTCACTTGCCCGGAGGACCTCGTCGGGCTCGAATCCGAGGTACGCGATGTCCTCGAGGATCTGGTCGTAGGCGTCAAGATCGGGCCGCTTGGTCTCGGGGTCGGTGTCGTCGAACCGGCAGACGAAGCTCCCGTCGTACCTGTCCTTGTAGGTCCCGATGACCGCCGGCATCCGGGCATGGCCCAGGTGCCACGGGCCGTTCGGATTCGGGGCCACGCGCATCCGGATCTCGTCGTAGTCCTCGGCGTCTGGCAGGTCGGGGAGCTGATGGTCCGGCTCCTCGTCCTCGGCCTCCAGCTCCTCGATTGCCGCGGGATCCAGCTCCGCGAGGCGCTCGCGCTGGGCCGCCGGGGACAGCTCGTTTGCCCGTTCGATCACCGGGGCAGCGATCTCCGGGATCTCGTCGCCATGTGGCCGAAAGTCGGGGTTCTCCCCCATCAGCGGACCCATGATCGCGCCGACGCGGGCTGCCGAGCCGTGTTTCAGCGCGTTGAAGAGCGCGTGCTTCTCGGCCTCCCTGGCCACGCGGTCTCGCAACTCGTCGTCCATCGACCGATGCCACACGGCGACCGGGCAAAGCGGTTGGGGTTTCGGTCACGGGAGGGTTTTTCTCCCCAGGGGGTCATTGGCAGATATCGATGGATGCCGGGTCACTCGGCCGGTCGGTGACGAAGAGCGGACTCGTGATCGCGGCACTGGGATTCTTGCTCACCCGGGGTACCATCACCCTGGCCGTCGGCGACGATCCGGTCCAATTCCTCTTCGCCGGCCTCTTGCCGCTCGTGATGGGACTCCTGCTTGCAGCCTTCGGCGTGGCCCTCGCGGTCGGATCCTTCCAGGCGCGGTTCGTCCGCACCACCGCGATCTGGACGCTCATCGGCTCCGGGACGATGGGGGTCCTGGTCGTCTCGACGGTGGCCGGGACCTCCGGGATGACCATGGCGGCGATCGAACCGGGGCCGCTCTTCTCGAACTTCCTCATCGGCGGCGGGGTCGGCGGGGCCATCGTTGGTGTCTACGCCGGGCAGAACCGCCGCAACCGCGACGAGTTACGCCACCAGGCCAATCGGCTGGCGACGCTGAACCGGATCCTCCGCGACCAGGTGCTCAACGCGGTCACCGTCATCAAGGGCCACGTCGACGTGATCGAGGGCCAGGAACGAGCCGGATCGGGTGGCTCGGTCTCGATCATCGCCGCGCAGGCCGATTCGATCGAGGACTCCATCGAGGAGGTGGGCACGCTCACCCGGACGACCGCCGAGGACGCGGACCTGCGGGCGGTCGAACTCGGCCCGGCCCTCGCCGCGGCCGAATCCAGGGTCGCGAGCCAGTATCCCGAGGTCACCCTCGACGTCTCTGCGCCCGGCGGACATCACGTCTGTGCGAACCAGCGTCTCGATCACGTCTTCGCCCACCTCCTCGACAATGCGGCGCGGTACAACGACGCTGCGGACCCGCGGGTCGAGGTTCGGGTCGAGGAACGCTCGCAGTCCGTGGTGGTCACGATAAGGGACAACGGTCCTGGCTTGCCCGCGGAGGAACGGGCCACCCTGGAGTCCGGCGACATCACGGAGTTCGACGACCCGCGTTCCGGATTCGGGCTCAACGTCGTGCGGCTGCTGGTCGAGAGCTTCGGGGGCGTGATCCACGCCGCCGTAGACGGGACGGGCACGACCATCGAAGTCGAACTGGCCCGGGGCCACCATGGGATCGCGAACGCGGAGAGCGACCTGGGCGCGGTGCGGTCCTACGGGGTCAGTCGAGCGAATCTGGCCTGGGCGGTGGGCGCCGCGGTCGTCGCTGGTGCCTTCATGGGTCTGGTCATGCAGGCGATGGCGGGAATCGTCCCCGTCATCGGAGCCCTCTATGGGGTGCGCGACCCGCTCGTCGGCTGGATCACCCACCAGTTCCACAGCGTCGTCTTCGGAATGATCTTCGCGAGTCTGGTCACCTGGGCAGCACCCTGGGGTCGCACGCTCCGGGGGCGCTTGACGGTCGCGTTGGCCTTCGCGGGCTTCCTCTGGGCGTTCGCAGCCGGAGTGGTGATGCCGTTCTGGCTCCAGTTGTTGGGCCTCCCCGCGTCCCTGCCGAACCTCACCGGTGCGGCACTGGTCGGGCACCTCGTCTGGGGCGGAACGCTGGGACTGGTGTATCACGCGATCGCGGCCTGGCAGGAGGGGTAACTGCACGCCGGGGCATGCTGGCTGGGGCCGGGTCGGTTCCACGGTCGATTATATAATATATTGGATAATTCGCGTCTTCTGTCCGTCGGACGGCCGTCAGAATCGACAGACTGCGAGGGGGCACTCGGGGAAAACCTTCTTTACACCTACTCGCATATACCCACATCCAATGGTCGCTCGGAACGCGCTCTATAGCGACGGCGGCGAGGCGGGTCCCGGGTTCGAGGGTCTCTCCGAACTCACGCTCTGGAAGCGGAATCTCAAACGCGAGGTCGCGCGTCGCCACGGCGTGCCGACCGCGCGGGTCCACGTCGAAGCGCGCCGGGAAGACGGCGAGGTCGTCTTCGACGCGACGATCCACTGACCCCTACTCGTTTCCGGACCCTGCCCCGACACGTCTCCATAGCGCCAGCGTTCTGTATTACGAGAAGTGTGCTCCCGAGCGGCACCCGACCCGTCTGGACCGTTTAAGCTCAGTAGCCGCGCTCGACGAGGAAATCGGCGACCTGCTCGAGCCGGTGTCTGGCCTCGTTTTTCGGCAGCGTCTCGAGGTGGGTCTTGCCCTCTTCGACGAGGTCCTGGGCCAGCGTGCGGGCGTACTCGATCGAGCCCGCGGCCTCCAATTCGGCGACTGCCTCGTCGATTTCCGCCTCCGTGACTGCCTCCGGATCGGCCGCCTCCAGGAGGCCGTCCACGTCCACGCCCTGCTCGCGAGCGTGAAGCGTGATGATGGTCTGCTTGCCCTCGACCAGGTCGCTGCCCCGCTGTTTTCCCAGCGTCTCGCTCGGAACAGTGAGATCGAGGATGTCGTCCTGGATCTGGAAGGCCTGGCCGATGACCCGGCCGTACTCGTACGCGGCGTCGACGGTCTCGGCCTCGGCGCCGAGCAAGATCGTCGGGATCGCCGCGGCCGCGGCGTACAACACCGCCGTCTTTCGGTCGACCATGTCGAGGTACTCCTCGGTGGCCACGTCCGTCCGGTCCTCGAAGGACACGTCGAGGGACTGGCCCTCGCAGATGCGGGTGCAGGTCGAGGCCAGGACGTCCATGGCCTCGACCGCACGCTCGGCGGGAGCCCCGGTCTGCAGCATGATCTCGAAGGCTTTCGAGTAGAGCGTATCGCCGGCCAGGATGGCCGTCTCCTCGTCGAAGGCGACGTGGACCGAGGGCGAGCCACGTCGCATCTCGTCCTGGTCCATGATGTCGTCGTGGATCAGGGTAAAGGACTGGATGACCTCGACGCTGATCGCGGCGGCCAGGACGTCAACTGGTTCCTCGCCGTCCCGATAGGCCGGGAACGCGTCGTAGGGTTTCGCGAGCGGTTCCGTGTCGGTGAGCGCCTCGGCGACGAGCAGGAGGACGGTGGGCCGGAGCCGTTTGCCGCCGGCCTCGAGGAGGTACCGGGAGGCCGAGTAGAGCCGCTCCGGGTCCGCCATCGGCAGGTAGGTGTCGAGGGCGTCGTTGACGATCTCGCGACGGGCCCGGATCGCTTCCCGGACCGTCTCCGCTCTCGCGTCGGGGGTCATCACTCGACGAGCTGGATGCGGTTGCCGTTCCTGGTCACGTGGAGGTCCCGGCCGACCGAGTAGCCCTCCTCCTCGGCCAGGTTGACGTACGGTGCGTAGCCGGCCATCTCCTGGTGGGCCGGGATGACGTGCTGGGGCTGGAGTGCCTGCAACATCTGGTAGAGCCCCTCCTGGCGGAGGTGCCCGGAGACGTGGATGTCGTCGTAGATGCGGGCCCCCTGCATCCGCAGGAGCTTCTCGGCCTGGTAGCGCTGGCCCTCGTTTGTGGGCTCGGGGATGACCCGCGCCGAGAAGACGACCTTGTCCCCACCCTCGAGTTCGTAGGGCGTCTCGCCCCGGGCCATCCGGGTGAGCATCGCGCGGGGTTCGCCCTGGTGGCCTGTGACGACGGGCAGGAAGTTGCCCTTGCCCTCGTTCATGATGCGCTTGAAGGCGCGGTCCACGCTCTTGCGGTGCCCGAACATCCCCAGGTCGTCGGGGAAGTCGATGAACCCGAGCCGCTCCGCCGCGCCGGAGTACCGCTCCATCGAACGACCGAGCAGGATCGGCTGGCGGCCGATCTCCTTTGCGAACTCGACCAGGCTGCGCACCCGCGAGACGTGACTCGAGAAGGTCGTGGCCACGATACCGCCGTCGTAGTCCTCCATGGACTGGAGCGCGTCGCGAAGCTGGTGGCGCGCAACGCTCTCGCTGGGGGTCCGGCCCTTCTTCGACGCGTTCGTGCAGTCCTCGATGTACGCCAGGACGCCGTTGCCCTCGCGACCGATCTCCCGGAACCGCTGCATGTCGAAGGGGTCCTGGAGGACCGGGTCGTGGTCGATGCGCTTGTCCAGCCCGTAGACGATGGCGCCCTCGGGCGTGTGGAGGACCGGATTGATCGCGTCGATGATGGAGTGGGTGACGTGGACGAACTCGAGTTCGAGCCCGTTGCCGATCTCCATCGACTCGCCGCCCGCCATCTTCACCAGCTCGTTGTCGACCCCGAACTTCTGTTCGCCCTCGAGCTGCCCTTTGACCAGCTCGATCGTGAACGGGGAGGCGACCACCGGCGCGTCGTACCGGTGGGCGAGCTTCGAGATAGCCCCGATGTGGTCCAGGTGGCCGTGGGTCGGCACGATGGCCTTCACGTCGCCCTGGAGTTCGGACATGACGCGGTCGTCCGGGATGGCCCCCATGTCGATGAGGTCCAGGCTGTGCATCTTCTCGGTCTCGACGTTGTCGTGGATGAGGACCTTCGACAGGTTGAGCCCCATGTCGAAGATCACCACGTCGTCGCCGGCCCGGACGGCAGTCATCTGCCGCCCGACCTCTTCGTATCCGCCAATTGTCGCGATTTCGATTTCCATTGTGGATCACTGAAAGCCCGTACGGGCCCGATCAGTACTGAAACGTGCCACGGTCTCCTCGGCGAGCCAGCGGCGTCTTTCAGCCGTCGGGCGTCGCCACGTCATCGCCCGTGGCGACCGGTTTGCGGGTGGATACGGACTGGGGTGGTATAAAGAGCGGGATTATGGTCCGCTTCTTGCCGACCGCTGTCCTGGCCTCACTCCACGTCGGGGCCCCGAACCAGGGTTCCCGGGTCCCCGCCCGATAGAAACGCCGGCAGCCCCTCGAGATCGAAGATGCGGGCGGGGATCGGCAGGTCGAGCAGCGTCCGCACTTTCCCGGCCATCCCCCCCGTAACGTCCGTTTCGGCCGCCCCGCCGAGCACCCCCGCGACCTCGTCGTACCCGTCGATCTCCGGAATCACGGAGTCGTCTTCGTCGAGCACCCCGGGCACGCCCGCACACAGGCCGACTGCGTCCGCGTGAAGCGACCGCGCCACGGTGACCACCAGCTCGTCCCCGCTCAGGATGGTGGCCCCTTTCTCCCGCGTCGTGATCACGTCGCCGTGCAGTACAGGGACGAAGCCTTCGGCGAGCATCGCCGCGACCTGGTCGGTGGCGTGCCAGAGCGCTCCCTCGGCGTCGCGGTAGCTGGCAGACAGGGGCCGCACCGGGATCGCTTCCACTCCTTCCTCGGCGAGCGCTGCGAGGACTCGACGATTGAGGCGCCCCATCGACGCGTGGATCTCGCGAACTGCGGCTGCCTCGGAGGTCCCCGCCTCGACCGAGACCCCATGTGCGTCAGCGTGGACATGCCCGAAGGAGCCGGCTCCGTGGACCAGGACCAGCTCGTCCACCGAGGCGGCGCCGATGGCTGCGGCGGCGGTCGATAGCCCCGCCTCGTCGATGCTCTCGTGTTCGTCCTTGCGCGTGAGGAGGCTCCCGCCCAGTTTGAGCACCGTCGTCATGCCTCGCGTCGCACCCCGTCGGTGTCGAGTTCCGCTCGGAATACCTCCTCGCACTCGGGCGTGTAGGCCAGCGCGGTCTCCGAGGCCTCGGTGTCGTCCAGGGCGACGATGCACCCGCCGCCGCCCGCGCCGGTCAGCTTCGCGCCCGTCGCCCCGGCCTCTCTGGCGGCCCAGACCATCGAGTCGAGCGATCTGGACGAGACGCCCAGCGCAGCGAGGAGGCCGTGGTTGAAGTCCATCAACCGGCCCAGTTCGATCACGTCGCCTTCCCGGAGTGCTCGCTGACCCTGGCGGACGATGTCACCGATGGCCGCGACCGTGTCCGCGGCGAAGGCGTACTCCTCCTTCAGCGAGCGGACCCCCGACACGAGGGCCCCGGTGTCGCCGGCCCCGCCGTCGTAGCCGATGACGAAGGGCAGGTCGGGGGCCTCGATGGTGGAGCACTCCTCGCCCTCCACGCGGACGGCCCCGCCCATGACCGAACAGAACGTGTCCGCCCGCGACGCCTGGCCGTCCTGGACCTGGTATTCGACCTGATAGGCCCGGTCGGCGAGGTCGCGGCGCTCCAGTTCGACGCCGAGTTCGCGGCTCGCCGCGTCGATAGTGGCGGCGACGACGGCGGCCGAGGAACCCAGCCCGGCGCCCAGCGGGATGTCGCTCTCGATGGTCACGTCGAATCCGGCGTCGGGCGCTCCCGCCGCGTCCCGTGCCTGGTCGATGGCCTCGTCGATGTATCCCATCGCCGCGTCGACGAGGTTCTGCGAGACGTCGACCTCCGGCTGGTCCCCCGTCGAACCGCTGTACTCCACCGTGAACCCGTCGAGGGACAGATCCTCGGCCGCCACGCGCAGCCGCTGGTCGTCCCTGGCCGTGACGGTGACCGTGGCCCGCTGCTCGATGGCACAGGGAACCGCCGGCTCCCCGTAGACGACGGCGTGCTCCCCGAAGAGGTAGACCTTGCCCGGGGCGCTCGAGGTTGCCATACGGGTAGGCTGACGGGGGAGGCTAAAAAGGATGTCAGTCCGCGTGTGATGCACGCGGCCGAGCGCTTCTCCTGGGGCCTATTCTAACAGATGAGTGGATGGATCGAGTCGGTACCCATTCGGGACTATGGGTCGACCGACACGGCACTGCTTCCAGCATGCGGGTTGGCGGAGTCGGCACGCATTCCAGGTTGCGAGTTGCCCGACTCGGCGCCCATCTTAGAATGCAGGCCGGCAGGCTCAGTACCCGGTTGAAAATGCAGGCCGGCACGTCCAGTGCGCATTCTAGAATGCAGGCCGGCAGGCTCGGTGCCCGGTTGAAAATGCAGGCCGACCGACTCGGTCCCTACTCGTAGTCCGCCACGGCGACCCGGGCGTCGGACCCGAGTTCCTTGAAGGTCATCATGGCCTCGCGGGCGGCCTCCCGCGTCGGATAGTCGCCCAGGCTGCGGCCGAGGGATTGGCCGTTCTCGTCGATCAGTTGCCAGTGCCACCGGCCGTCGTCCTCGTGGAGTTCGAAAGCGGAGGTGTCGATCTCGAGGATGCTTGCCTCCATCACCATCTCGACCACGGTCTCGACCTCCGCCGTCGCGGCCTCACGGGTGTCACAGGGGTCGGCCGCCTCCGCGATCACGCGGTGCCGCTCGTCGATGAGTCGCCAGCGCCAGCCGTCGGTTCCCTGGTAGACCTCGACGGCGGCCTCCTGGAACTCGATCGAGCCAGCCTCCGGGGCGGCCTGGCGGACGCGCTCGACCGTGGTGCGTGCCTCGTCGGTGTCGGCAAAGTCCCCGGGACTCTGGCCGAGGACGTCGTGTTCCTCGTCGATGAGGGCGAACGTGGTCTCGCCGTTCGTGGCCGCCAGCTTGAACGCGGCGCCCTCGATGTCGAAGACGATGGTCTCCTCGGCATGCTCCATGACTGCCTGTACCGCTGCGGTTGCCTCCTCCTTCGTGAGGAACGAGTGAACCCCGCTTGCAATCCGGTCGCGGTCGGCGTCGAGCACTCGCCAACGCCACTCGTCGTCGCGCTCGACGAGGTCGACGAGCAGGTCCTCGACCACGGTTATCTCGCCGGAATCGGCGGGTTCCCGGATGGATTCGACCGCGGTCATGGCCTGGTCTCTGGTGGTGTAGGTGGTGGTGCCATCGGCGACGATGCGGTTGTCCACGGTCACGAACCGCCAGGCCCAGTCCGCGTCCGCTGCGTAGACCTGGAAGCCCGGGCCGTCCATCTCGCGGGTCGGCGCCTGGTCCGAACTGTCGATCAGGCGATTCATCGCGTTCTTCGTCGCCTGTCGCGACGGATAGCCCTCCCCGGCACGGGCGAGGAGTTCGCCGGTCTCGTCGATGAGTCGCCAGTACCACAGCCCTTCGTCGTCCTGATAGAACTCGAATGCGGCCGTTTCGATCTCGATGAGGTCGGCGTCCGGGGCGTACTCCTTGACCGTGTTCATCGCCGAGGCCGCCTCGCCCCGCGAGAAGTAGTCTTCCCCGCTGTCGGCCAGCACGTCGCCGTCCTCGTCGATGAGCCGCCAGCGCCAGTCGCCGTCGCCGGCTTCGTAGATCTGGAAGGCGGCCTTCTCGAACTCGATGAGGTCCGCGCCCGGTGCCAGCTCGCGGATCCGGTCGATGGCCTCCTCGGCCGATTCGGCGTCGGGATAGGCCGTCTGCCCGACCGCGATGGGCGTGCGGGCCTCGTCCACGAGCCGCCAGTACCACTCCCCCTCCTCCGGGTAGGTCTCGAAGGAGGTCTCTTCGGTGAAGAAGGCCTCTGCGCCCATCGCGCCGTCACGGAACGTCGCGGCGTGCTCCTCGGCGGTGCCCGGGTCCAGGACGGGCTCGTGGCTGGTCGCGACGACTTCCGAGCCGGCCGTCAGCAGTCGCCACTCCCAGTCGCCCACCTGGGCCTCCGTGATCTCGTAGCCCGGGATGGTGGTGTCCCTGATGGCCGCGTATTCGATCTCGTCGATGACCTCGTGGGCCGCGTTCTCCACCGCGGTCCGTGACTCGTAGGTCCCATCGGACGTCGCGATGGGCTCCTCGTTTTCGAGCAGGCGCCAGCGCCAGGTGCCGTCTTCGTCGTAGAGTTCCACCGCGTAGGGGTCCATGTCGATGATGTTCGCGCCCTCGACCTCCGCGGCGATGCGGTCGGTGACGGCCCGTGCCGATTCCACTGACTCGTAGCGGTCCGGCCCCTGGAGGAGCACCGACCGGTCCTCGTCGAGCAGCCGCCACCGCCACCGGTCGCCCTCTCGGTAGTAATCGAAGGCCGCTCCCTCGACGGTAAGCAGGGTCGCGTCCGGCCCGTACTCCTTGAACTGGCTGACCGATGCCTCGGCGGCGTCCCGCTCCCCGAAGGCCTGCTGGCCCCGCGCGATCACGGCGCCGTCGGCGTCGACCAGGAGCCAGTGCCATTCGGTCTCCTCGTCCTCGTAGAGCCGGAACGCCGGATGGTTGATCTCGAGCAGTCCCGCGTCGCCGATCTTCCCGCGGGTGCGCTCGACTGCGTCCTCGGTCTCGATCCTGGAGGCGAAGGTCTCGCCCCCGTCGGCGATCGCTTCCTCGTCGATGAGTCGCCACTCCCAGTTCGCGGTCGCCGACTGGAACACCGCGAAGACGCCGTCGCGGTCAGTTTCCCCGAGCAGGATGTCCGCTTGTCCTTCCTCGGCCTCTGGCGCTGGCGTCTCGACCAGGGCGCTCCGTTCCCCCGTCACGACAGGGACCAGTGCGGCCACGCCAGCCACGAGTCCGACGCCCAGCGCGTAGGCGGCGACGTCGATCCACACCAGGCCCGACGCGGCGAGCGCCCAGAAATTCGGATACAGCGTCGTGAAGAGATAGACGGCGCCGACCGAGATGAGCACCCCGAGCACCGCCGTGACGATGCCCCACCGCCGGACCGGCAGCATGAGGACGATGCCGAGCAGGCCGAAGGGTAAGCCGAGCGCGGCCAGCGTGTAGGCCGCTTCGCGGAAGACGAAGGCCCCCGGAGCGGTCTGGGAGGTCGGGCCGAAGAGAAAGGTAAGAATGCCCAGCAGGGCGAAGAGATACCCGAGGAGCAGTACCCAATAGCCGTAGACGTCCTTCTTGGAGCGTGGTTCCCCTACGTACTGGGTGTAGAGTCGGTACAACGGATTGGAGAAGGTACGGTCATCAGCCATGTGGATGTCTGGCCCGAAACACTCGGGCTGTGGTCTTAAAGATGGGACCAATTTCGGGTATGGATCTCTCATTATCACTACTGAGAGCGGCTCTACTGGCCGATTTCCCACGACGGTGCCTACCGATCCTGTACGGACTGAGACCCCGTGACACGGGCGCTGTTCCGACCGATTCGCGTAGCCGTCTGGGGTCCCTGTGCGGCATCGTGACCGGGCGAATGGGACAGAAATCGCGGTCCGGACCGCGCAGCATCGACGGCTCCGCGTGCGCGAGCGCACGATTACATTAATGGGTGCTTATCGGGCTCGGAGGGGTGGACCAGCGGCGGGGGAGAGTGGTCGGGGACCGTGTCTCCTGGAGAGGTGCGACGTTAAGAGCCGGGCCTGCGAGGATGGGGGCATGGACCTCCGGATCGACCACGTCGCGTTCGGCTGGTCGGATCGATCCGAGATCGTGGCGCATCTCGAGCGGCTGGGCCTGGACCCCGAGTACGGCGGCACCCATCGGGACGGGACGACAGCGATGTCTCTCGTGGGCTTCGACGACGGCACGTACCTCGAACTCATCGGCCCGGCGGGCGAGGAGCCTCCTGCGAGGTGGCAAACCATCATCGAATCCGACGCAGGGCCGGCGGCCTGGGCCGTCCGCGTCGACGACGTCGCCGAGACTGCCAAGACGTTGATCGATCGCGGCCTCCAGGCTCACGGCCCCGTGCATGATTATCGGGAGCGGCCGGACGGCGTGCGAGTTGAATGGGATCACTGCACCTTCGGTGGCCCCTCTGCGCGGCGGGTATACCCCTTCGCCATCGCCGACCGGACGCCGCGGTCCTATCGGGTAGCACCCTCGCCGTCTGTCGCCAACACCGCCCTCCGGGGTATCGCGGAGATCGTGGTGGCCGTCGAGGACCTCGACACGGTGATTCCGCGGTTCAAGCGGCGGTTCCGGTTCCCCGACCCCATCCGGCGCACCCACGATTCCTTCGAGGCGCGGCTTGCGCACTTCCCCGGCCAGCCGGTCACACTGGCGGAACCGGCCGGCTCGTCGTGGCTCAGGAGCCGGCTGGCCTCGGTCGGGCGGGGGCCGGCGTCCGTGCTCATCGTGACCGACGACATGGGCGAGGTCCGGCGGGACTTCCCGGTCGAGATCGAGGATCGGTGGTTCGGGCGGCGTCTGGCGCGATTCGACTCGGAGCGTCTGGGGTTCCGGCTCGGGGTCGTGGAACGCGAGGAGTGACTGGCCGCGGCCGCTTCCCCGGACGGGGTCTCGTCGTGTCACACTTTCGTCAAGCGGGAGATTCATCCGGCTGGCCAGCGAGACCGGGGACAATGAACCGGACGACCGATAGCGTCGGTCGGGGACGATGAGACAGCACACGAGCTGGGCCCAGTGGGTGCGAGCCCAGGGGGTCCAGTGATGAGAACGAAACGATCGCGGGGGCGTGCAAACGCGCTGCTGGTGGAACTGGCTGCCGAGTTCGGAGAGTTCCGGGTCTCGGAGAAGACCTGGGAGAATACACAGGGGAACTACGACCGGATCGCCGACCAGTTCGAGTCGAATCACCACGGCGGGGCGGGCGTCTGGGTCCGGGACGCCGCCGACCGCGTCCTCCTGGTCCGTCAGGAGGGCAGCGAGGCCTGGTCCGAACCGGGCGGCGCCCGGGAGCCTGGCGAGTCCTTCTCCTCAACCGCCGTGCGAGAGGTGTCCGAAGAGACCGGCCTCGACGTCGAACTGACCGGCGTCCTCGAAGTCGCCGTCGTCACCCACGACGCATGGGACCGCGCGCCCCTCGTGGTTCCGGAAGTCCTGTTCACGGGGGAACCCGTCGATGGCGAGCTCTCTCCCCAGGACGGCGAGATCGCTGCGGCCGAGTGGTGGACGGAACCGCCGGACGTGGTCGCCTACGAGGACATCTACGAGTACCCGTTCCCGGACGGGTAGGTGGCGCGGCGGCTCTCCAGGGTAGACGGTGCAACGGCTCTCCGTGCAGGCGCCGAAGGAAGTGTCGTCCCGTTATATCTCGCTCTCTTCGAAGTCCTCGAGCGCGTAGACCGGCTCGGCGCCGCGGCGGTCGAGTACCTCGTTGGCGAGCAGCCAGTAGACGACCGACAGCGCGCGCCGACCCTTGTTGTTCGTCGGGATGACCAGGTCGACGTTGCTCGTCGAGTTGTTCGAGTCGCACATCGCGATGACCGGGATGCCCACGGTGATCGCCTCCTTGACGGCCTGGGCGTCACCGATGGGGTCGGTCACCACGACGACGTCGGGTTCGATGTACCCGGCGTACTGGGGGTTGGTCAGCGTACCCGGGATGAACCGCCCGGTCCGGGCGCGGGCGCCCACTGCGTCCGCGAACTTCTCGGCCGGGAACCGGCCGTACTGTCGCGAGGACGTGACAAGGATCTGCTCGGCGTCGTAGTTCCCCAGGAAGTCCGCTGCGGTGCGGATCCGGGAGTCGGTACGGCTCACGTCGAGGACGTAGAGGCCGTCGGTGCGGACGCGGTGGATGAACCGCTCCATGTCCTTTGTCTTCTGCTGGGTCCCGATGTGGACCCCCGCGCCGAGGTACTCCTCGACGGGGATCAGCAGGTCGGCTTCCTCGTCGGCCATGACGTCCTCGGTCTGTGCCTCCTCGTCGGCCTCGCCCGCCGGCTCGCCTGCCGGGTCGGGCTCCTCAGGGGCCTCGAGGGTCGTGTCTTCTGGTGGTTCTCGTTCGCTCATGATGTGCCGTCGGCGATGCGGATGAGTTCGTTGAGCTTCGCGGTTCGCTCGCCACCGACCGCGCCCGTCTTGATGAACGGGGCGTCGGTCGCGACGGCGAGGTGTGCGATCGTCGCGTCTTCGGTCTCGCCGGACCGGTGGGAGACGACCGGGTCGTACCCTGCCTGCTGGGCCATCTCGATGGCGTCGAAGGCGTCGGAAAGGGTCCCGATCTGGTTGGGCTTGATCAGGACGCTGTTCGCGGCCTCGGCCTCGATGCCGCGGGCGATCCGGTCGGTGTTGGTGACGAACAGGTCGTCCCCGCAGATCAGCGTCCGGTCGCCGACCCGGTCGGTGAGGGTGCCAAAGCCGTCGAAGTCGTCCTCGTCGAGGGGGTCCTCGACGTAGACGAGGTCGTACTCCTGGACCATCTCGGCGACGTATTCGATCTGCTCCAGGGGCGTCTTCGTCTCGTCGTGGTAGTGGTACCGACCGTCCTCGAACAGCTCGGCGGCGGCCATGTCGAGACCGAATCCGATCTCGAACCCGACTTCCTCGGCCACGCGGTCGGTCGCGTCGGCGACGATCTCGAAGGCTTCCTCCTCGTCGATGGGGGGCGCCCAGGCGCCCTCGTCGCCCTTCGCGGCGGCGATGTCGCGATCCGCCAGGATGTCGCCCACCCTCCGGTGGACAGCTGCGTTCGCGAAGACGGCCTGGCGCACGCTGGGCGCGCCGATGGGGGCCGCGAGGAACTCCTGTATCGCGGTCGCTTCGGCGGCGTGTTCGCCACCGCCGATGACGTTCCCCAGCGGGATCGGGAAGTTCCGGCCGCGGAACGCCCCGCCCAGGTGCTGGTACAGGGGCGCGCCGATCACGTCGGCGGCGGCCTTCGCGGCGGCCATGCTCATCGCGACTGCGCTGTTCGCCCCGATCTCCGAGAAATCCTCGGTGCCGTCGGCGGCGTGGAGCCGCTGGTCGATGTCACGCTGATCGCCAGCGTAGGCAGCGCCTTCGAGACGGGGGACGGCGTGCTCGCGGGCGGCCGCGATGGCCTCCTCGACGGGCAGCTCGATGGCCTCGTGTTCGCCGGTCGAGGCGCCACTGGGGGCGGCCGCGCGGCCGTGTCCCCCGGACGCCGTTCGCACCTCGGCTTCCACGGTCTTGTTGCCGCGGGAGTCGAGGACGGGCCGGAGCCCCACCGCCTCGATGAGCGTCATGTCTGGCCCCGCCGGACGGTGAAGGGCAGGACCCCTTCGTCGTACTCCTCGGCCGCGATCAGGATCGGCTCGGTCTGCTCGGTCTCGATGAGCACGGGGGCCCCGTAGGACACCTGCAGCGCTCGGGCCCCGATGATTCGGGCCTTCTCGTACCGGTTGTACTTCTTGCGCTGTGGCATTATTGGTACGGTGAGACGACGTCGACCAGATCCTCGTGCGAGACGAGCATCCGGCGACAGCAGTGCCGTTCGAGGCCCAGGTCGTCGAGGACTTCCTCCGGGTCCTCCTCGCCCTCGTGGGCAGCCGACCGGGCCTTGTACTCCTCCCAGTACTCGCCTACCGGGTTCCCGCACGTGAAACACCGGACTGGTACCATCATGGCTGGTTACCGGTAGGATTTCTGGTATCGCGCCCGCGCCCCGGGCCCGCCCCACTTCTTGGGCTCGGGCTGGCGGACGTCGTTGACCAGCAGGGTGCGGTCGAACTCCATGTAGGCGTCACGCAGCTCGGCGTCGCCGAAGAATTCGACGAGCCCGCGGGCGATGGCGGTGCGTACTGCGTCCGCCTGCCCCGCGAAGCCGCCGCCTTCGACGTTCACGTCGATGTCGACCTGATCGCGGAGTTCGTCCCCGGCGATGCGGAACGGCTCCCGCATCTTGAGTCGGGACATCTCCGGCTCCACCAGCTCGATGGGCGTCGAGTTGATTCGCACGCGACCCTCCCCGTCGCGCACGGTAGCGCGCGCGACGGCCGTTTTCTTCTTGCCGCTCGTGTTGGTTACCATGTGACGTTGGCTCCCAGGTGGTCCGCTATCTCACCGAGGGTGACAAAGCGGGTGGTCGAGAGGCGGTCGATCGAGGTGTCCTCGACGATCTCGCCGTCCTGGTCGTGGGGGTTACCCACGAAGACCCGGACATTCGAGAGTGCCTCCCGGCCGCGCTGTTTCTTGTGCGGGACCATCCCGCGGATGGCCCGCTTGAAGATACGGTCCGGCCGCTTGGGGAAGGCCGGGCCGCGATCCGATCCGAGTTCGTCTCGTTTCTTGTACTTCGCGAACACGTCCTCGCGGCGACCGGTGATGACCGCGTCCTCGGCATAGATGACCGCGACGCGCTCGCCGGCCAGGGCCCGCTCCGCGACGTTGGAAGCGACCCGACCCATCACGCAGTCGCGGGCGTCCACGACGACATCGGCGTCGAATTCCGCGAGGCTCATGCGATCACCCGCACGTTCGATCCGTCGGGGTGTTCTTCGAGTGCCTGTTCCAGGTGCAGCGCCTCGCCGTCGGCGCTTTCGATCTTCGTCCGGGCGCTACCCGAGAAGTCGACCGCCGCGATGGTGACCGACTTCTGGAGCGTACCGGACCCGAGCACCTTGCCCGGGACGACGACCGTCTCGTCCTCCGTGGCGTATCGTTCGATGCGACTCAGGTTGACTTCGGCGTGGGTTCGACGCGGCTTCTCGAGCCGCCCCGCAACGTCACGCCACACGTCCGCGCCCGACTCGCGGGCCACGGACTTGCATTCGGCGATGAGGCTGCTGAGTCTCGGAGATGTCTTGCTCATGCTACTGACTCCAAGTGTGGAAAAGTGCTGGAGTGCAGGGAGCAGGATTTGAACCTGCGAACCCCTACGGGACAGCGCCCTGAACGCTGCGCCTTTGGCCTGACTCGGCTATCCCTGCACGCGATTTCGAACGCAGTTCCTCCTATTTGCCGACCCTTCAAACCCGTTTCGGTCCCACAGGACGACGCCCCGGCTCCCGGGGTCGGAGCCGGCGTCGCAGGGGTGGGGGTCGGCAGTGTCATGGTTACAGCTGGACCGCTTTCTCGAGTTCGTCCGCCCGGTCGTACAGCGAGCCGACCGCACGACTCACGAGTTCCTCGACGGACATCGAGCCGTCCGACTCGACGTGGAACACGAAGGCGTTCTCGACGTCATGGATCGTGACCTCCTTGTCGGGGTACCGCTTGGTGAGGTCGTTGTCGAAGGCTTCCGTCGGGACGAGCTCGCCGTCGTCCTCGATGACGCCGCGGACGATCTCCGGTTCCTCGTCGCCGTACTCGGCGGCGTCACCGACGACCTCGACCTCCTGGAGGTGGCGGTAGCCGACCGCGACCCCGCCCTGGTGTTTGGCGTGGTCGCGACCGCGGCCCATGACGGCCTCGGCTTCGGCCTCCAGTCGCTGGCCCTCTTTCAGCTCGATGATCGGGATGTTCTTGTCGGCCGGTTCGACCATCTCGTCCGCGGACACCAGGTCCCCGGAGTAGGCCGTGCCCGGCCCCTCGACGTCGATCGCCAGCGTCACGACGTCCTCGGCGTCGAACTCGCCCTCGGGGGTGGTCAGCGGGACCAGCCCCAGCCGTAGGGCGAGTTGCTCGTCGAACATCACGCTCGAGTTCTCGACGAACCGCACCGTGTCGATGGACAGCGTGGGCACGTCGGCCAGGATGGCCCGCCGGATGCCGTTGGCCAGGGCCGGGGTGATCCCCCGGACCAGGAACCTGGCGTCGCGGTCGTCGCGTTCGATGAACTCGACCTCGAAGGTGTCTGGCATGTTAGAATCCGGCGTTCTTCGGGGGTCGGGTCCCGTCGTGCGGGATCGGGGTGACGTCCTCGATCCGGCCGATCTCGAGCCCGGCGCGGGCCAGGGCGCGGATCGTGGCCTGGGCGCCCGGACCGGGGTTGCGCTGCTGGTTGCCACCGGGGCCGCGCACGCGGACGTGCACGCCCTCGATGCCCTGTTCCAGGACCGTCTCGGCGATCTTCTCGGCCATCTGCATGGCCGCGTACGGCGAGGCTTCGTCGCGGTTCTGTTTGACCACGGCCCCACCGCTCGACTTCGCCAGCGTCTCGGCGCCGGTCTGGTCGGTGATGGTCAGGATCGTGTTGTTGAACGAGGCGTGGATGTGCGCGATGCCCCATTTGGAATCGTCATCTGCCATACTGGATCACTCCTGCGCGGATGCCCGTTCGGGGTGCAGTTCGTCCGCCAGCGGGCTGGTCTCGTCGAAGGAGATGCGGTCCTCCTCGTCGACCTCGACCTTGTAGGACGGTGCGGTGACCCGTCGATCCCCGACCACGACGTGGCCGTGGGTCACGAACTGCCGGGCCTGGGAGACCGTGTTGGCCAGGCCCTGCCGGTAGGCCACCGTCTGGAGGCGACGCTCGAGGACGTCTGTCACGTCGAGTGACAGGACGTCGTCGAGGCCGTCCTCGGCACCCAGCACGCCGATCCGTCGGAGCCGGGCGATGAACTCCTCGCCGGTCTCCTCGGCGGCGCGGCCGAGCAGTCGTCGGGCCTCGCGGCGGTACTTGCGGAGCTCGGACTGGGCACGCCAGAGCTCCTCTTTGTTCTTCAGGCCGTAGCGCCCGAGCAGGTCGCCCTCCTCGGCGATGCGCTCGCCCTGGTAGGGGTGGTTCGGCGTCTCGTAGAACTTGGTGTTCTCTCCGGGAAGCGCCATTATTCACCAGCCTCCTCTTCTGCCTGTTCCTCGCGGATCTCCTCGACGTTCACGCCGATGGTCCCCTCGGTCCGGCCGGTGGACTTGGTCCGCTGACCGCGGACCTTCTGCCCGCGCTCGTGGCGGATGCCCTTGTACGAACGGATCATCCGCATGCGATTGATGTCCTGATCGCGGGTGAGTTCCACGTCGTTGCCGGTGAGGTGGTTACTCTCGCCGGAGAAGAAGTCCTTCCGGCGATTGGTCATCCACTCGGGGACGTGCTCGTCGAAGTGCTCGACGGCGTCCACGATCGAATCGATCGTGTCCTCGTCGAGTCGCCCAAGCGTGGCCGAGCGGTCGACCGAGGCCACGTCGGCGATGATGCGCGCCGCTCGACGGCCCACGCCGTCCATTTCGATGAGGGCGCGCTCGACGGATTTCGTCCCGTCGAGGTCCGTCTGTCCGATGCGGACGAAGTATCGAATGTCCTCGTCCGCGTCGTCTTGTTCTTCCGTGCTCATGGTTTGGGTATCGGACGTCGTGGCGGGGATTTGAACCCCGGAGGCTTACGCCACAGAGTTAGCAACCCTGCGCCTTGACCAGGCTAGGCTACCACGACGCGCGTTCGGTTATAGCCGCCCTTCCGGACTCGGGGCGTACACCCCTACAGTTCCTGCGAGTTGTCCTATCCCCCGTTCCGTACTTAAGTCCCTCGGATGCCGGTCGGGGACCGAGTCGGGCGCCGGGACCCGTCGAATCAACAGAGGGCGACGGGTCACTGGAGCGGTTCGTGCCCGGTTCGAGGACCGATAACCGGCCGCTCGGGTTCACGAGTGATGGGGCCACTCTCGACCGGTACGTGGCTGGCACGCTCCCACGGATTGGACCGGGACGGCTCGCCCTGATCCGCTGAACCACAGTCCCCACGACCAACTCCGCTCAGTCGGTGAGCCACGACCAACTCCGCTCAGTGGATAATGGTGTTAACGCGCGCGTACACGACTATTAATATAGCCGCCGGCTCACCGAATGACCGCGTCATCCCGTCTCGGGGCCCACGCCCCCTGATCCCTCGCGGCGCCCTCGACGAACTCGGTGATACTCGGTCCGGGGCCGTTTCAGCTCCACTCACGCCGGAGCTATCAGACGTGTAATAACTTATCTCTCCGGCCCGCGTCCGTAACGGAATGACTGGCGACTCGGGAACCACGATCGAACCGTTCCCGAAACGGCGTCGAGGGACCGTCGACGCGATGCAGATGGCCGGCCGGCGGAGCAACGTACACGGACTGGTGGAACTGGACGTCACCGAGTCCCGTCGGCAAATCGACGAGCATCGGTTGGCCGAGGGCGGAAAGCTCTCGTTTACGGCCTTTCTCGTCTACTGTCTGGCGAGCGCGATAGAGGACCATCCGGACGTCCAGGCGTATCGCGACTGGCGGGGCCGGCTGGTGCGATTCGGCGCCGTCGACGCGATGGTCATGGTCGAGCGGACAGTCGACGGGACGGCGATGGGGCTCCCAAGGGTCCTCAGAGACGTCGAATCGCGGTCGCTTCGCTCGATCCACGACGAAATCCGCGCCGCGAAATCTGGTGCCAATGACGGTCGAACGGCGGCGTGGACCTCGCTGGGCCTCGCTCTGCCCGCCGTACTGCGCCGGCAGTTCTACCGGCTCGCGTATCTCTTTCCGGCGCGCTGGAAGCAACTCGCGGGAACCGTGGGCGTCACCTCCGTCGGGATGTTCGCGAGTGGGGGTGGGTGGGGAATCACACCATCGAACTATCCGCTCAACCTCACCGTCGGCGGCATCGCTCGCAAACCCGGGTACGTGGATGGCGAACTCGTTCCGCGGGAATACCTGGACCTCACGGTCACCTTCGATCACGACGTCGTCGACGGGGCGGCGGCCACACGGTTCGTCTCCCGTCTCGCGGAACTCGTCGAGTCCGGTCACGGGCTGTCCACCGTCGAGTGGGAGTAATCGCCTGCGGTTCCGGTGTCCAGACTGCCCTTCGGCTGGCACCCTGCTGGCCAAAACGCATCAATTTACTATACTATTTCCCGTCGTTGGGCGCCCTGACGGGCACAACGGTTTTGACCCCCTGGCCGTTATACGTGGTAACCCATGTCACAACTTGCCGAGGAGAGCTTCTACGAGCGACACGCCGACCTTTGCCATTCCTTCTCCAACGCGAACCGCCTCAAGATTCTCGACCTCCTCCGGGACGGTCGTGAACGCACCGTCTCGGACATCACCGATACCTCCGACATCCCGCAACCGACGGTCTCGCAGCATCTCAAGGTCCTCCGGGACCAGGACGTCGTCACGCGTCGTCGGGACGGCGTCGAGGCCTACTACTCGCTGACCGACAACCGGTTCTTCGAGGCCATCGACGTGATGCGGGAGATGACCGTCGAGCGCGTGGAGCAGTAGCGAGCCAGGAGCCCGCCAACCCCGGCGATAGACTCCACGGTCGCCAACCAATCCCCAACGAAGGCCCTACGGCCCGCCCTCCTGCCGCGAGGTTTGTTCCTGGAACAGTCCGCCCCGAGGACCTTTGCAGTGGGCGGTCGACCCAACGCCCCGGATTGAAAATCCCTTCCAGGTCGTCGAACGCCCCAGACACGAGGCCCCCGAATCCCCGACGCCGATTGACAGCCTGCTCACCGCTTCCGCTGCGATGAGTATTAAGTATACGCGACGCCGTCCCCCGGACGAGCAATGGTATTCCTCCAGAGCACGCCGTCCGGCGCGGTCGAGAAGTTCCTGGTCGGACTGGGCGTCCCGTACGCGGACGCGATCGGTTCGGCGATCACCTTCGTGGTGGTCTTTGCGGTCCTGGCGATCGCGGGCCGCGTGTTCGTGTTGCCGCTGGTGAGTCGCCTGCTCGACGCCCGGGGGCTGGACCGCCACGCGAAGATCCCGCTCCGGAAACTGACGATGGGGCTGGTCGTCTTCGTGGCGATCGCCGTGGCCTTTGGCCTCGCGGGATACGGCTCCTTTCTCACCTCGCTCGCCACGATCGCCGCAGCGGGGACCCTCGCCGTCGGCTTCGCAATGCAAGACGTCATCAAGAACTTCGTCGCGGGCATCTTCATCTTCACCGACCGGCCGTTCCGGATCGGTGACTGGGTCGAATGGGACGGGTATGCAGGGATCGTCGAGGACATCAGTCTGCGGGTGACCCGCGTGCGAACGTTCGACAACGAGTTGCTCACGGTACCGAACTCCCAGCTCACCGACGGGGTCATCAAGAACCCGGTAGCGAAGGGCAAACTCCGGGTGAAGTTCCTCTTCGGCATCGATTACGGCGACGACATCGAGGCCGCCACGGACATCATCCTGGAGGAGGCAGCGGCCCACCCGGACATCCTCGACGAGCCCGAGCCGACGGTCCGACTCACCGAACTCGGGGACTCCTCCGTGGGCCTCCAGGCGCGCATCTGGATCGCGGACCCGGACCGGGCTGATTACCTCCAGATCCGCGGCGAGTTCGTGACCGACGTCAAGGAGGCCTTCGACGGGGCTGACATCTCGATCCCCTTCCCCCAGCGCACCCTTCACGGCGAGGTGGCCGTGTCCGAGTCGCGTGGGTGAAAGCGGCCGACCGGCGTATCGATGTGGTGGCCCGCAAGAGCAACTGACTGGGCGACTGGCCCAGGGGGCCCATCTGCCGGCCGACTTGGAAGCTGAGATGACTGCCGACTCTCACTCGGTCGACCGGGCGTCCGCGGGCCGTTCCCGCTGGACGACCAGCACCGGTCCGAGGAACGACTCCGCCACCTGCGGGGCTCGCATCCCGAAGAGGTAGGTGACCACAGAGGGGTCTGATTCGCCCACGACCACCACGTCGAAGGCCTCCGCGGTTTCGGTGACCGCCGCGCGGGGGTCGCCGCCCTCGGCGAGCCGGACGTCGATAGCATCGCGACGGATACCCGCCTCGACGAACCGGTCGACGATCGCCTCGAACATCGCGCGAGCGTCGGCCTCGCTCTCGTCGGCCTCGAGGGCGTGGTACAGCGTGATGTCGATGTCCGCGTCTCCGAACAGCCCACCGACGAGCGTCGCTGTACGGTCGAGCCCCACCCGTCCACGCAGGGCCACGAGGACAGTCTCGGGTGGGTTCGTCGCATTCGGGACCAGGACGGCGAGACAGTCGTGTTCGTAGATGGTCCGGTCGATGGTGGCCTGGGCCTCGTGGGTGAATACGAGCCGCGTTTCGACCGTGGCACCGGCATCCGCGAGCATCCCCTCGAAGGTCTCGAGGCGCGTGCGAGCCCGCGCCTCGAACTGCATGCGTGCCTGCCCGGTGGCGGTTTGTTCGGGCACGACGTGGTAGCCGAGCAGCACCACGTGGGCCCGCATTAGCAGATCCGGGATGCCCTCTGGGATCGGTTCACCTTCGAGGATGCGGACCGGGAGGAGGACGGTCGGTCTGTCGGTCATGGTCAGAAATCACCCCTGAGGTCGACGTCGTCGGCGTAGTACCGGTACCAGGCGTACCCCACCGCGATGACGACGAACCCGATCGCGATGGAGGCCCGTTGCATGAACGCGATGAGGAGGACGCTCGCGAGAGCCCCCGCCGCGGGAAGGACTGGGACCCCGGGCATCCGATAGCTGGGTTCGTACCACGTTGGGTCCCGACGGCGTAACACGATGACGGCCACGGCGATGAGGCTGTACATGATCAGATGGAGGAAGGACGCCACCTCGGCGAGTACCTCGACACGACCGCTCGCGACCAGGACGAGGATGGGCCCGCCGGCTGCCAGAAGCGCGACGTGGGGCGTGCCGTAGCTGAGGTTGATCCGGCTCGCGCGCCGGGGGAGTAAAGCGTCCCGGCTCAGTGCGTAGACTGTCCGCGAGGCGCTCAGGATGGACGCGTTCGCACTGGAGAAGGTAGCGAGCAATCCCGCGAACAGAATGGCGACCGCACCCGGCAGGCCGAGAAACTCCCTGGCCACTTCCACCATCGCCGTCTCGCCCAGGGTCCCGAGCTGTGCTGCACCGAGCGCGCTCGTCGCCACGAAGATGGTGGCCACGTAGAAGATTGTCACCACGATTACGGAGCCGACCATTGCGAGGGGGAGGTTCCGACTCGGCCGCTTGATGTCCCCTGCCACCGTGGCGACCTGGGCGAAGCCGAGATACGACGTGAAGACGAGCGCGGCGGTCGTCAAAACGGGGAGATACCCGCGGGGAAAGAACGCTTCCGGTACCGTCTGGCGACCGAATACGCCGAGGGAATCGAGTGTCCCGTAGGAAAGGAACACGGTGAGGACAACGAGTAGTCCGACCACGACGACGTTCTGGATGACGGCGGTATTCTCCGTGCCCGCGATACTCAGGCCGGTAAGGGCGAGACCGAAGAGCAACCCCAGGGGAATGACGGGTCGGATCGCCAGCACGACTCCAAGCTCCGTGAACACCGCGGCCGCATAGTGACCGAGCCCGACGAGGTAAAACGCCGATGCGAACACCAGTCCGAGCCAGAGACCCAGCCCGACAACCGCGCCGGGCCCCGTTCCCATGCTCCGCGAGACGAAGAAGTACCCGCCACCGCTTCGGGGCATTGCAGTCGCCAGCTCGGAGGCCGGCAGCGCGACGAGCAAGGCGATGACCCCACCGATGGCAAAGGAAAGAGCGCCGGCCGGTCCGGCGTTGCCCGCCGCCAGTCCCGGGAAGACGAAGATGCCCGCGCCGATCATGGTCCCGATGCCGATGGTCAGTCCCCCGACCAAGCCGATAGTCCGTTCGAGTTCGGACTCCTCGGTGACGGTCACCGCGTCGGAGACGCCTTCGGGCTCCGGTTCCGGTGCCTCACCCTCGATGTTCGTGCCAGTCCCCCGTTTCGGTTCGTGCTCCGCTGTCACGAATTCGTCACGCGTGATACTGTCAACTCGGTGGCCGATAAGTGTGCCGACACTTCGGGTTCAAACGGGACCGGAGGGGCCCGAACAGGGCTGAACGGCCCGACCGGACAGGCCCGGCTCACGGTCGAGGCCCAGGTCGAGGACGGTCCCACCACCAGCCGACACCTGTTCCTCGACTGTGACGAGAGGGACGCCGGGAGCGGTTCGGGTCCGGGTCTTGGGCCCCGCCGACGCCCAATTGTCCGACGACCAGTGCACGAACCAGTGCGACGACGAGGTAGAAGGAGGCTTCGACGCGGAGGGAAGCGGATGGAAGGTCGAAAATGGGGGGGGGTGGAGGCGCAGAGAGTCGACCGCTGGCGGACGGTCTCCGACTATTCTAGGTCCTCCGGCGGCTGCCCACTCCCGTCGTTGTGACGGCACTGCTCCGTGTAGAACCCCAGATCGAAGGTGACGCTGTCGGTCTGGATCTCGTTTGCGTGGTCGACGGGCAGGTACCAGGCGAACCCGATGTAGTGGGGCACACCGGGGACGAAACACTCCCGAGCCGGGCTCGCGGGATCGTCTTCGATCTCGTCGAAGGGCGTGGCCCGGTTGCCGTCGAGCGGGATGCCGAGGCCGTCGCCCAGGACCGCGAGGTCGCTGCCGAGGGTTCCGCGGTGGAAGACCTCGCCACAGAGCTGCCCGGCGGTCATGTCCCCGTAGTCGTAGACGTAGGGTTCGCCGCCCAGGACCATCGGATACCGCTCGTTGATGCTGCCGTCCACCCGGTCGACGATCACGATGTCGTTGTTCTTCCGGTCCGAGGCGACGATGTCGCCGGTCCCGGCGTTCCGGATGGCGAGGCCAGTCATCGTGGCATCGTGGGTCCCGATGCTGCTCGCGTCGACCGGCACGGCCGTGGTGTCGAGCCAGGGGTCGTCGACCTTGTACAGTCCCTGATCGCCGCTGTCGGCCGTCCAGATGTACATGGTGCCGTCGGCCGAAAACGCGAGGTCGGCGCCCTGCAGGTTGATCCCGGTGTCGCCCCGCTCGGTGACCGCGGGCGACGGGCTCATCTCCACGGTGTATAGGCTGTCGGTGTTCTGACTCGCGGCCCACAGCGTCCCGTCCGGGGAGAATCCAGCGAGCACGACGGCGCCCGGGTCTCCGCTCACCGCGCCGAGGTCGACAAAGGAGTCGTCGTCGACGTCGTATCGCCCCAGGTGAGGGGAGTTCTTGTCGTAGAAGAATATGTGGTTCCCGTCGGCGGTCGCGGCGATGGCGTCGGTCTGATCGAAATCGCCCTCGTTCGTGTCCCCGTTCGGCCAGAGCTGGGTCAACTCGGCCCGTGCGCCGTCGCCATCATCCACCAGATTCACGCTGTAAAGCGTGGTCGGATCGGTGCCGCTGTCCGTGAGATAGAGCTCCTCCTCGCAGCCGGTCCGGAGCACGTTGTCGCCGCCAGCGTCGTACCACCAGACGGTTCGGACGGCCTCTAGGAGTTCGACGATTCCCTCTTGCTCCTGGGGGTCTTTGCCCTCGGGTTCGGTGATGCCGTTCTCGCTGGCATCGACGAGTGCTCCCTGGAGCCAGACGTAGCCTGGGTTGTCACAGAGGTGGAAGCTGAGGGTCAACTCGCCGAAGTCACCTGGTTTCACATCGTCGAGTGCCACCAGTGGCTTCGGCGACTCCGTCTCGGCGTCGTACGTGTCGTCGTTGAGCGTGCGGAGCGCCCCTTCGACCATCGGATCGAGGTCCTCAGGGGTGTCCGCGCCCATGTCGCAGGGGTAGTACTCGAAGCCCTCCGCCCAGGAATCCTGGCTGCCGTCATCGTCGACGTCTGGGAACGCCTCGATGGCCGTGTTAGCCATGAATTGGTCGAGGTCGCCCTCGTAGACCGCGATGAGTGGGTTCTCGGGGTCCGGCAAGCCCACGTAGCCGGGCGGAATCTCGCCGGGATCCGTCCCGCGGATCATGACTACCGGTGGACCCTCCTCGGGTCCTTCGAGGCCCTCGGCCTCGTCCGGGGACCAGTCCGAGTAGTGCTCCTCCCAGTCGACTTTCATGTCGAGGGAGCCGGCGACCAGCGTGTTGGCTTCGAAGGTCTCCTCGTCGGAGAAGAACGCGCTGGTTCCCAGGCCCGCTCCGGCCGAGGCGAGCCCGATGGCGCCGAGGCCGCCGAGGATCCGGCGGCGCGAGAGATTGTACAGCGTCGGGTGTGGGGTGTCGTCGGTCATCGTATCCCTCCCGGGCCCGGCAGAGCGCCGAGAGATACCTGTACCCACGGTATCTATCACTATACGTATGAGTGAGCTACTATCTCCTAAGCTGGGGTTAGAGCCGCCTCGCCGCCCGGGTACGAGTTCTAACCTTACATGAGACCGCTCGATGGAGACCGAAGGGGAACCGTGACATCCAGTCGCAGTCCGGTGGTATCCATCGCCTACTACCGACGCCTGGCGGGGAAGAGCGGTGATCGCAGTATCGCGGTTCCATGACGGCTCGCCGATCGCGCCGTCGGCTCGGGGGGAGACCTCACCGTCACTCCCCGGGCGAGTCCAGCGGCCCCAGGGGGAGCGAACCCCGTGCGGACATTCGCATTGGCCGTTCCAGGAGGCCGGGTCGGGACGCCTGGACCGTCGACTGGACGGTCAATCGCTCCGGCAGGGCCTCCCCGCCTCCAGCGACTACGATGGGGACCTCGATCGTCCCTGCGGAACCGATATGCTCGCTCTCGACGACGAGGTGCCTGGAACCGGACATGTGGTCGTAGGAAAGCTCGATACCGGGCCAGGTCGGCGGCTGGACTCGCAACTCGAGGGCCTGGTCTGACGGATACGTGGCGGGTGGGCCGATCCGGAACCGGAACCAGTCGGCTTCGAACCCCTGGTAGGACTCGCCGGCAGTCACGCCACCGACGGTCGAATTGAACCGCATGTGGAGGATCGGGCCCGACGCCCCGCGCTGACTGACGCGGTCGATGCCAATTGCCGCGTAGCCGATCCCGTCCGTATCCACCTCGGTGGGAGGATACCGCCAGACGATTTCTCTCTCAGTCACGGTTTCGGTCGCGTCGATCTGTCTGGGCCCTGTGCCCGGGAGACGGCCGGTACAGCCAGCGAGCATACCGCTCACGCTCGCTCCGAGTCCGGCGAGGAGCCGGCGCCTGCTCACGGCTCCGCGGTCTGGTTGACTGGAGGGCATTGGACGAGTCGGGATTCATCCGGTCGCCCAAAAAATCGCGCGCTTCGCGGCGGGGAGATGATGATCCAGGCGGACACAAACGACGATTTGTGCATCCCCACGATTCATACCCAGTCAGCGACTTCCCGGCGTATGGCCCCGCAGACGAACGACAGGCTACTCCTCCTGGTCATCGCCGCACTCGCGCTGGTAACCCTCGCGTACAGCGTGTTCATCGCCCGCGCCATCCTCCAGTGGGTCGGTATCGTTCTCCCACTGGTCTTCCTGTATCTCGCATGGCGGTTCGTACGGGCTCACGAGCGGATCGCCGACGCGGTCGAAACGGCAGGTGACCCGAGAGCCAGCGCTCCCTCGTCGTCGAGACCGGGCGAGCAGGATAGGCCCTGAGGCGCTGGCGAGCAGGATAGGCCCTGAAGTGATATTCGCCTCCGCTCTCGCTGGTTCCAGGTCGGCCTCCAGGTCTTGGCCCCCGGAGAGTGGGAGGGACGGGCCGATCGGTGAGGAAGCGTCTGACCGATGGGATGGGTGGCATCGAAGAGCGGCCCGGCACCCGAATCCGCACGACAAGCCCTATTAATAGCGTGCCCCTCTGTGTCCACGAATCCGCTATGCGACTCGAAGGACCGGCATCCCGGAACGCGACGTGCCCTCCCGACGGAGAGCGATGACGATGGATCTCGAGACAGCGAGTGGACACTGCGCCTCGGTTCTCGACGCCGTCGAGTCGGCGGTCATCGCGGACCGGTCGTTCCTCGAAACGGTCCTCCTGGGTGTCCTGGCGCGTGGACACGTGCTCCTCGAGGACGTACCGGGGACCGGGAAAACCTTGACGGCACGGACGATCGCGGCCGCACTCGGGCTCTCGTTCTCGCGAATCCAGTTTACGCCCGACCTCCTCCCCGCGGACGTCACCGGAACCCACATCTTCAACGAACGGGACCGGGCCTTCGAGTTCGAGGAGGGTCCTGTCTTCGCGAACGTGGTCCTGGCCGACGAGATCAACCGGGCACCGCCCAAGACCCAAAGTGCGCTCCTCGAAGCGATGGAAGAGCGCCAGGTGACCGTTGGCGGGGAGACGCGGGAGCTCCCCTCGCCGTTTTTCGTGATTGCGACCCAGAACCCGGTCGAACACGAGGGGACATTCGCCCTGCCGGAGGCCCAGATCGACCGCTTTGCGGTCAAAGCCACCATGGGCTATCCCAGCTACGAGGGGGAAGCGGAACTCCTGCGGCGGCGGGCGAACCGCGAGGCCCGGAGTCCAACGATCGAAACCGTTCTCTCCCCCGAGGCGGTCAGCGATCTCCAGCTCGTCTCGGAGACGGTTCGCGTGGACGAGGACCTCATCGACTACATTCTACAGATCACGCGCGCGACCCGAGAGGACCCGCGAGTCGGCGTGGGCGTCTCCCCCCGCGGAACACAGCGGCTGTTCGAGACCGCGAGAGCCAGGGCGGTCATCGCCGGTCGGGATTACGTCACACCGGACAACGTCAAGACTATCGCGCAGGCGGTCCTCGCCCATCGCCTCGTCTTGACCCCGGACGCTCGGGTGAACGACGTCGCGAAACGGGACGTGATCCAGGACGTCCTCGAGGACGTGGCGGTGCCGACGATCGATTGAGTGCGGCCGCCCTCCGACCGCTCCCCGGGCAGTTAGCCGAGCGCGTAGAGCAGCAACACCGCCGACAGCAGGAGGAAGATGAGCGCCGCGACTGGCTGTCCCCCGGTGCCGGCAGAGTACAATCCGTATCCGATACCTGCGGACGCGACGCCGATTCCCGTGCTTGCGGCCAGGTGAACGCCTTCGAGCCGACCGGTCTCGGCTTCCCGCCCCAATTGCGCCCCGAGGCCGATGGCGCTGACGCCGAAATCCCAGGCCAGGACTGCTCCGGTGATGCTAACGAGGGTCGGAACGACCGGGCCGGCCCACGCCCCCGTCAGCAGCGCCCCGAGGAAGATGGCGAATGCCCCAGTGGTCACCCCTGCATTTGAGCCCCGCCAGAGCGCCAGACTGAGGATGGATAGTCCCAGCACTCCGAGTGCGAGCGACGGATAGCTGTACAGGCCGCTGGCGCCGACGGCGACGAGCGCAGCAAGGAACGACGCCCATCGACTCAGCGGAGCCGGCCGGCGGTCGATCGGTGTCATGCCGACCTCCGTTCGTTGGTCCTGGCCAGGACGGCGTCGAGGGTATCCGCCCACGGCCAATCGACGACCGGGATGCCGGCGCTCCGGAGTGCCGAGATCCGCAGCGAGCGGGCAACTCGGGCGAGCTGGTGGCCCGGCGTGCGGTCCGCGCTCGCGTTCGGGCTCAGGACCGTCACGGGGTAGCCGATCTCGTCGAGCTCCCGGGCGAACCGGCTCGCGTTGGCGTCGCACAGCGGTGTGATGAAGACGAGCTGGGTGCCCGGATCGAGGCGTTTTCGGAGTCGGCTCACGTGGGTCTTCACCCACGAGCGGCCCTCGCTTGGCACCGGCGCGAGGGCGGGGTTCGTCCCGAGTTCGCGGTCGACTCGCAACCCGTGCTCGGTCCCCGACCCCGGTGCGATCCAGCATGACTCGGTGTCGAGGGCCGCGAGGCCAACCTGGTTGCCGCGACTGGTGAGGGTCTCGTAGAGCCGGCCGGCCGCCTCCACAGAGCGGTCGACGGCGGTCGGGCCGTCCTCGATTGGACCGACGTAGGCGTAGTCCCTTGCGTCTACGACGAGGACCACGGTTGCCGTCCGCTCCTCGCGGAACATGACGGTGGTGAGCTCGCCGGTCCGGGCGTGGCGCTTCCAGTCGATGTGCCGCTTGGCGTCGCCCGGCCGGTAGTTCCTCGTCGAGAAGAATTCGACGCCTTCGCCGCCGCTCCGTGTCTCCAGTTGCCCGACGTACTGGGTGGCCTGCTCCCGGAGCGGTACTGGTTCGGAGAGGGCCCGGTAGGTCGGGATACAGGTGATCTCGGTGTGCGTCTCGAGTTTGCTGGTCTGCTCGACGCTGCCGGTGAGGTCCCTGGCGATGACTGTCGCGGGCCCAAAGGAGTGGACGCCCCGTCGGCCCGTGACGGTGTATGTGGTCGAGGCCCGCTCGCCGGGCCGGAGCGCGGTTCCCAGCCGGGGTGAGCCGTCCGTGACCGACAGGGCGTCAGGCACACCGTCGATAAGCCTGCAATCGGGGAGGAACTGCTCGCTCTCGTTCCGGATCGTAACCGACACGGAAACGGGCTCGCCCGGGGCAGGACGGGGGGTGTCCACCGACCGCGAGATGGAGACGGCGCCTGGCGGGAAGGCCCGGGACCGGGCGTAGGCGGCGAAGCCGATCCCGATGACGCCAGCCAGGAGCGCCGCCGGCTGCTTCACGAGGATGCCGACCCCGATACCGAGGAGCGCCACGACGGTGACGCCGCGCCAGTGGCCCGTCGTGTGGGTTCGCCTGGACAGGACCGAGCTGGCCCCGCCGTCGGATTCGACGGGGGCTTGGTCGCGGACCCCAGTAGACCCGGCCTCGGGGGCCGCGACAGCACCCTCGGTTGGGTCGCCGCCATTTCCGGGGTCCTCATCTCCCCATTCGTCCCCTCGTTCCTCATCTCCCCACTCGTTCCCGGGGTCCTCATCCTCCAGAAAATGCGCCCGCGCGTCACCGGTGGTCGCTGGGGCGGCGCGGTCGCTGTCTCCAGGTGCGGGGTCGCCGAGCGGCTCGAGCCCGGCCACGCTCGCGATCTCGTCGACCGCGTGCCGGATCCGCTCGCGGCCGGTCGACCGCCCCCGGAACAGGTCAGCGACCTGGGCCCGCAGCGGCAGGCTTGGTGCGTCGACGGATCCCAGATAGCTGGCGGCGCGTACGTCCGAGGTCCAGGAGCCGTCTGCCACTGCTTGCCGCGCGGTTTCGGGCGAGTAGCCCCCATATCGCCAGAGCACCGAGACCGCGGCCGCTTCGAGTCCTTCCTGGAGGCGGGTTCTCGACGCGCGCAGGCGTTGGGACCCGAGGAACTGGGAAACGACGCTCTCGAGGTCCTCACCGGGAGGTTGGACCGCCATCGGCAGCTCCGGGTCCGGGGTTTCGACCGCTTCCAGCCCCTTCCGCCGGCGGATCTGGATCGCGCGCAAGCCGAGCAGGATGGCGAACAGCCCGATGACCGTGACCAACAGGCGGTCGAGCCCCAGCCGGGCGAGGCCCGAATCGAAGATAGCCAGCAGGCTCAACGCGAAGGCCACGAGGCCACCGGCCAGGGCGAGGGTCCGTCGGTTCACGACCGATCATCCCCTGGTTCCGTCCCTGTCCCCGCTTCTGACCCCGGCCCCGCCCCCGTTTCTGGAGCCTGTCCCAGTCCCGAGTCCGCGTCCTCCTCGTCGGTCTCCTGCTGGTCGGCATAGCGGGACTCGATCCGCCGGAAGACGGCGAGCGCCCTGGCTTCGAGGTCCTCGGAGGGCTCCGTCGACCCGTACCGCACGTCTTCGAAGAGTCGCGTCAACTCGTCGACGTCAGAGCGACCCAAGCCAGCCGTGACGGCCGCTGTGGCGAACTCGCCCGGGGTGGTCGAGGACGGCTCGTCCACGTCGAGCAACTCGGTCATCTCCCGCCAGGCGCGGTACACTTCGTTGTCGACGCTGGTGATGTCTTCGAGTCGGTCTGCCGCCCGCCCGGCGGCACGCCCGACGGCGGCCGCACTCGGGGTGTCCGCTTCTTCGTCCTGTGGGCTGTCCTCGAGGACGTCGCCCCGGGACTGGAACAGCGCCAGGACCGTCCCAATTACCGCCACGCCGAGGATCACGAGGAGCAAGACAGAGGGGGGTGTGGGCTGGGTGGCGTCCGCGTTGCCGCCACCCCCGCCTAGGAACGTGCCGTTCCCGACGGCGAGTTGCGGGAGCTCCCGGGTAAGATCGCCGGAGGCCAGAAGCTGGAAGAGGAGATAGAAGATACCCAGGACCGCCAGGGAGGCAACAGCGACCTGTAGCGCCTCCCGCCAGTAAGCGATCGTCGCAAGAATCGAGGCGCCGATGGCGACGATCGCGGCCAGGAGGAATGCCTCCGCGAGGAACGGGATGTTGAACGCAGGGCCTGGTGCGGGGCGGGACTGCGGTGGCGGCAGGAACCCGCCCTCACCCTCGTCACCGATCACGCCCGGGCCGGTGGGCCCGGACTGCTCGGGGATCACCGTCGAGTTAAGCGTCGCCGCCGCGAGGGCCACCGCGACGATGGCGAGGACCGCGATGAGGGCGGATCTGGTCGTCGACTTCATCGATCTGACTGCTCTTTCGTCGCCCGAAGGGCTTGGACGGCCAAAGCCGTTGGGTATCGGTCACCTGGAGAGGGAACGGCCAGTCGGAGGAATACTAGTACTAGTATCGGTAGCCGTGGAGCCGCGTCCGCTGCCAGCGGTTCAGAACCCGGCGGCCGTCGCGATCTCAGTCCGCGGTCGTCTCCAGCGAGGCCGGCATCCGCCGGGAGAGGAAGTCATCGAGGGTCTCGAAGGCCCGGATCTTCTGGTCGATGTCGGTCGAGGCGTGGCCCTCCTCGCCGAGTTCCTCGTACTCGAAGTCCCCGTCCGGTCCGGCCTCGAAGCCGGCCGCCTCCAGTGCGTCGCGGAAGAGACGCGCCTGGGAGACCGGGACCCGGCGGTCGTTCACGCCGTGGATGACGAGGGTGGGGGCTCGAAGGTTCTCGACGTGGGTCACCGGCGAGCGCTCCTCGTAGAGCTCCGGGTTCTCCTCGGGATGCCCGAGGTACTTCACCATCAGCTCGGTCCGGAAGTGGGGCATCGTGTTCTCGTACATGTCCTCGAGGTCGGTGACCCCGATCCAGGCGATGCCGGCGTCGTAGAGCTCGGGATACTGGACGAGCTGCCAGTACGCCGAGTAGCCGCCATACGACCCACCGAAGACCGCCACCCGATCCTCGTCGAGCCACTCGCGCTCGTCGAGGACGAGTTCCGCCCCGACCGCGACGTCGCCCTGCTCGGCGCCGCCCCAGTCGTCGTACAGCTCCTCGACGAAGGCCCGGCCGCGACCGGTCGACCCGCGGTAATTGACCTTGAGGACGCTGTAGCCCTGGAGGGCCAGGAACTGCGTGTAGATGTCGAACCGCTTCTGGTCAGCCGCGCGCGGGCCGCCGTGCGGGTTCACGACCAGCGGCGACGGTCGCTCGCCCGAATCGTACAGGAGGGCCTCGATCTCGAGGGGCTCGTAGGCGTCGTGTTCGACGGCCTCCGCGGGCGTCTCCGGGACGCCGTCCGACTCGAAGGTGAAGTACTCGGCGTCCGCAAAGCTGTCGGGGTCCAGATCGCCATAGTCGGCCTCGAGAATGACCTCGTACTCGTCGGTCTCCAGGTCGTAGCGGAGGAGTTCCGGCCGGGTGGTCGGCGTGGTGTGGGTCAGGACGATCGTTTGCTCGTCGATTACAGCCTCGCCGCCCATCATCCCGAACGAGGCGACACCCTCGGGGAGCTCGAGTTCGCGTCCCTCGCCGCTCTCGACGTCGTAGAGGACCGGTACCACTGCTGCCTTCCGGGTCCGCAGCGCGACGAAGCGGTCGCCGCCCGGGAGGAACGTCACGGGTTGCTCCTCGTAGTCGAGGTCGCCGAACCAGCTCACCGCGTCCGTCTCGAGGTCGTAGACGCCCGGGCGGGTCAGATCGTCGGTGTTGTCGGAGACGAGGAGCCGACCGCCGCCGGCGGACCAGTCCGCGACGCCGGCTTCGGCCCCCGTGTCGCCGATCTCGAGGTTCCGGGGCTCGGAGCCGTCTACGTTCGCCACGTAGACGTCCATGTTGTCGAAGTCCTCGGCCTCGTTGGTCACGTAGGCGATCCGCTCGGAATCCGGAGAGAGCTCGGCCGCGTACACTGCGCGTTCGTACTCCGTGATCTTGGTCGTCTCGCCGGTCGCCAGGTCGTGCCGGTAGAGGTTCATCTGGCCGTCGCGGGTGCCACCGAGAAGCAGCGTCTTGCCGTCGTCGCCGACGTCGTGGATGGCCGTCTGCCCCTCCATCTCGACGATGGTCTCGGTCTCGCCGTCGCGGCCGATGGCGTAGATGTCGTTCTGCTCGTTGCCGCCCTCGTCGAGATGGTAGAACACGCGCTCGCCGGCCGCGTCCCAGCGCATGCCCCACCGGGCGTTTCGAGGGACCTCACCGTCGCTCCACTTCGTCGACTCGCCCGTTGCCAGGTCGAGGACGTGGAGTTCGTTGCGGCCGGTCACGTCGTAGTAGCAAGCGATCTCGTCGCCTGCCGGCGAGACGGTGGGATGGTGGAAACTCGGAAGGCTGGCGAGTTCTTCGAGGACGTCGGGTTCAGGGGAATCGTCGGCTGCCATGTATCTCCTTTGATACAGTCAGCCTACATGAAGGCTTGCAGAACGCCGATTCTGTTCTGATCCTAACAGAAGCGCCAGCAGCATCGGCCGAAGCGAGCGGGGGAAGAACTGGGTGAGATCAGTCGTCGTCAGCGACCGCCGGGGTGACCTCGAGGTTCGGCGATTGGGCCGGCTGTCCCATGTATTCCTCGTTCATCACCCACTCCCCGTCGTCGTTTTTGACCATGTACTCGCCGTAGTACGGCACCCGATTCGCGACGGTCTCGCGGAAGGTCTCCCGGATCTCCGCTTTCGTCATCTCGCCCATCGAGCGGAGGTCGTCGGTTCGGTTGAGACAGCCCTTGAGCTTCCCGTCGTGGGTCACGCGAACGCGGTGGCAGTTGGCACAGAAGTCCTCGTTTTCGACGGGATCGACAATCTCGACCATCCCGCCGTTGATCCAGTAGCGGTTCCGGTGGTGCATGTCCCGGATGTCGACGCGGTCGGCCTTCTCGCGGAGCCAGTCGTGGACCCGGTCGATGTCGATGGCCCACTCGGGTTTGCCCACCAGTTCCGGCATGAACTCGATGAGCTGGAGGCGCAGCCCGTCGTTCTCGCCGACGAAGTCGACCATGTCCTCGACGTGGCCCGCAGTCTGCTCGAAGACCACCATATTGAGCTTCACGGGGGTGAGCTCCGCATCGACGGCCGCGTGAACGCCTTCGATGACCGTGTCGTAGGCCCCGCTCAGCGTGACCTCCTTGAATGCCTCGGGGTCTAACGCGTCCTGGGAGATGTTCACCCGTTCGAGGCCCGCCTCGCGCAAGTCCTCGGCGCGGCCGGGAAGCATGCTGCCGTTGGTCGTCATCGAGGCCTCCATCCCGTCGGGTACCCGGCGGATAATCTCCTCTATGTCCTCGCGCAACATGGGCTCGCCGCCAGTGAATTTCACCTTCTCGACGTCGAACTCGCGGGCCACCTCCAGAAAACGGATCACGTCGTCGGCGTCCATCTCGTGATCTCGCGGCTCCATCGGGCCCCTCGTATCCCCCAACCCCTCGTTGTGACAGTAGACGCAGTCGAAGTTGCAACGATCGGTCAAGGAGACCCGGACCTGAGAGACCTCCCGACCGAACTCGTCGGCCAGCATGCTCCAACGTGGTGCCCGAATCCTATTAAGTTCGTGGGTACGCGAACGCGAAACGTAACTATCAGGGGTTACGCCGATCGCGCAGGTCGCCCGGAGCCGGCGTGCCTTGCCGGGAGACATACGCGAACAACAATCCTTATTCGTCGCACATCTACTACCTTGGACCATGGACGAGGCAGACATCCGGGAGCTGCTCGGGACGGTCGAGGATCCGGACCTCGGTGACGACATCGTCGCGTTGAATCTGGTGGAGTCGGTCACCGTCGACGGTGCGGACGTCCGGGTCGAACTCGGGCTGTCCGCCGTCGGCTCACCCACGGAGGCCGGCCTGATCGATACCGTCCGAAACGTCCTGGAGGACGAGGGCCTTTCGCCGACCGTCGAACCGGCGGGCCGAGGCGGTGACGAGGGGGCCCTCGGGGCAGAGAATCTGGGCCCAGGGACGGAGACCGAAGCACCGCTGCCGGGTGTCGAGAACGTGATCGTCGTCGCCTCCGGCAAGGGCGGGGTCGGCAAGAGTACGATCTCTGTCAACCTCGCGGCCGGGCTCTCTGATCTGGGTGCGGACGTGGCCATTTTCGATTCGGACATGTACGGGCCGAACGTGCCCCGGATGCTGGGCGTGACTGGCCGACCCGAAGCCACCCCCGAGGAAACCATCCTGCCGCCCGAGGCCCACGGGATGAAAGTGATGAGCATCGGGCTGATGATCGGCGAGGACGACCCGGTCATCTGGCGCGGGGCGATGGTCCATAATACCATCACCCAGCTCATCGACGACGTGCAGTGGGGCGACCTGGATTACCTGGTGATCGACCTCCCGCCGGGAACCGGAGACACGCAACTCACTCTCCTCCAGTCCATCCCGATCACGGGGTCGGTCATCGTGACCACGCCGCAGGACGTGGCCCTGGAAGACGCCCGGCGGGGACTCCAGATGTTCGCGAAGCACGACACGCCGGTTCTCGGCATCGTGGAGAACATGAGCACCTTCGTGTGTCCGGACTGTGGCAGCACGCATGACATATTCGGGAAAGGCGGCGGCGAGGACTTCGCGGCGGAGAACGACATGCCGTTCCTCGGCGCCATCCCCATCGACCCCGCCATTCGCTCGGGTGGCGATGAGGGGGCACCGATCGTGATGGACCAGGACAGCGAAACGGGCGCCGCGTTCAGGGAGATGGTGCGGGACACGGCCGACATGACCGGCATCCTGAACCGGCGGGAGCGCTCGCAGTAGGATGCCCTACTCCGACGAGGAGAAACGGGCGGTGCTCCGGGCGGTCGCGGCCGAGTTGCGCGGCCCGGAGGCGAGCCCTGAATCGGAACGGGTGGCAGCCACAGTACAGCGGGTCAGCGATCTCTATGAACCCGAGGCAGACACCGCCCCCGAGGACATCTATCGAAACATGCGGACCATCTTCCGGGTCGTCGAACGGGGCGGCATGGACCGCTGACCGGGCCAGGATTTTGAGGGTGTGCGGCCGTTCGGCCGGGGCCCGGCAGCCGCGCTCCCCCAGGGGCCTCCCAGCGGCTCAACTATCATATTGCTAGTATTTCATCGATCACCGCATCTGGACCGACGTAGCGGACGAAACCAGCGTCTAAGGGCGCAAGACGCCTGTATTCGCGATTCGTGTTCGCTGCCGACCGCTCCTCCCTCTCGGAAATCTTCATTATCTTTCAGTGCTATTCGATGGCAAACGATTTAGGTCCCGGCTCCCTTAATTTCGGGGTAACGGTCCGTACGCGGACCGAGGTCACTATGACTCAGGACGAACTCATCTGGCGGATCGCGGGCGGTTCCGGCGACGGGATCGACTCGACCAGCCAGAACTTCACCAAGGCCCTGATGCGATACGGGTTACACGTTATCACCCATCGCCACTACCCCTCGCGGATCCGTGGGGGGCACACGTACGTGGAGGTCCGTGCCGGTGCCGAGCCCGTCAAGTCCCGGGGCGACGGCTTCAACTTCCTGCTGGCACTGGGGGACAGCTTCGCCCGGAACCCCCAGGAGAAGGCAGTCTACGGGGACGAAGAGGTAAAACCGCTCACGGAGAACCTCGACGAACTCAACGAGGGCGGGGTCATCATCTACGACACCGGGGTCCTGGAACCCGAGGAGTTCCCGGACCTGGAAGCACGTGCCGAGGAGAACGACTGGCACCTCTATCCGATAGATCTGCGCTCGATCGCGCGGGAGTACGGTCGCGACGTGATGCGGAACACCGCGGGTGTGGGTGCCACCGCAGCCCTCCTCGATATGCCCCTCGGCCCTATCGAGGAGCTGATGAGCGAGGCCATGAGCGGCGACATCCTCGAGGCGAATCTCAAGGTCCTCGAGGACGCTCACGAGATGGTCTTGGAGATGGACCACACCCACGACCTGGAGATCCCGCAGAACGAACACGACGAGGACCAGGTGCTCATCTCCGGGAGCCACGCGATCGCGTACGCAGCGATCGACGAGGGCTGTCGATTCGTCTCGGGGTATCCGATGACCCCCTGGACGGACGTGTTCACGATCCTCTCCCAGGAACTGGAGAACATGGGCGGGGTCGCCGAGCAGGTCGAGGACGAGATCGCCGCAGCGACGATGGCCATCGGCGCGAGTCATGCCGGCGTCAAAGCCCTCTCGGGCTCCTCCGGCGGCGGCTTTTCTTTGATGTCCGAGCCGCTCGGCATGGCGGAGATGACCGAGACGCCGGTCGTCCTCGTCGAGGCCATGCGTGCGGGTCCCTCGACTGGCTTGCCGACCAAGACCGAGCAAGCCGACCTGGAACACGTGCTGTACACGAGCCAGGGCGACTCGAATCGGGTCGTCTTCGCGCCGGCGAACGCCGAGGAGGCCTACGAGCAGACCCGGCGGGCCTTCCGCCTGGCCTACGAGTACCAGCTTCCGGCCATCGTGCTCTACGACGACAAGATGACCGGGGAGTACCGCAACCTCCCGAAGAGCTTCTTCGACCGCGAGCCCAACCCCGACCCTGGGTCGGTCGTGACGGAGGCGGACCTCGAGGACCTCCCCCACGACGCCGGGGGCCGCTACGAGCGGTTCCAGACCGACATCGAGGGGAGCGTCAGCCCCCGCTCGCTGCCCGGGCAGCGCGGTGGTCGGTTCCTCGCGACGGGCAACGAGCACTGGCCGGACGGCCAGATCTCGGAGGATCCGACGAACCGGGTTCTGCAGATGGACCGGCGGGTCGGCAAGCTTGACGCCATCCGCGCGGACCTGGACGAGGAGGACTCCTTCAACACCCACCTCGGCGACGCGGACGCCGACTTCGGCGTGCTCACCTGGGGCTCCCAGCAGGGCACGGTCGAAGAGGCGATCGACCGACTCGCCGACCGAGGGGTCGCGGTGAAAGCCCTCGGCGTAAGCGAGATGATGCCCATGCGGATGGACGAGGTCAGGGAGTTCATCGAGAGCGTCGACCAGGTGCTCATCGTCGAGATGAACGCCACGGCCCAGTTCAAGGGCTTGCTCCAGAAGGAGTTCGGCGCCTACGCCGAGAAGCTCTCCAGCCTGCTCAAGTACAACGGCAACCCGTTCGAGCCGGCCGAGATCGTCGAGGCCATCGAGATCGAGATGGACGGCGGCGAGGCCGAGCCAACCGCACAGACGACCCTGCGGCGCGCGGCAGGTGACTGACCATGAGTGCATTCAACGCCATCAAATCCGGTGACGACGTCGACCGAGACGACTACACGCCCGCGGTCGAACCCCAGCCCACGTGGTGTCCGGGCTGTGGGGACTTCGCGGTGCTCAAGGCGCTGAAAGGCGCGATGGCCGACATCGGGAAGGACCCCGAGGAGACCCTCCTCGTGACGGGTATCGGCTGCTCGGGCAAGATGTCGAGTTACTTCGACAGCTACGGGTTCCACGCCATCCACGGCCGGACCCTGCCCCTGGCCCGCGCCGCCAAGATGGCCAATCACGACCTCGAGGTCGTGGCGGCCGGCGGCGACGGCGACGGGTACGGTATCGGCGGGAACCACTTCATGCACACCGCCCGCGAGAACCACGACATGACCTACATCGTGTTCAACAACGAGGTCTTCGGGCTCACGAAGGGCCAGTCCTCGCCGACCAGCCCGAAGGGTCACAAGTCCAAGACCCAGATGAAGGGCGTGGCCAAGGACCCGGTTCGGCCACTCTCGCTGGCGCTTTCCGCCGGGGCGTCATACATCGCTCGGACAGCCGCGGTGAACCCGAACCAGGCCCAGGAGATCGTCGCGGAGGCCATCGAGCACGACGGGTTCGCCCACGTCGACTTCCTGACCCAGTGTCCGACCTGGAACAAGGACGCCCGCCAGTACGTCCCGTACATCGACGTCCAGGATTCCGAGGACTACGACTTCGACGTCACCGACCGACGCGAGGCCGCCGAGATGATGCACCAGACCGAACAGGAACTCTACGAGGGGACGGTCCTCACCGGCCGGTACTACGTCGACGAGAACCGCCGGACCTACCAGGAGGAAAAGCAGATGCGCGAGGAGATGCCGGAGTCGCCGGTCGCCGAGCGGTACTTCGACGACTCGGTCGAGTGGGAGCGGTCCTACGACCTGCTCGACCGCCACATGTAGGCTCCGGCTGAGGCCGGGACCGCGATCTTTTCCGGGGCGGCCGATCCCGAGACCGCTACGCGTACCCTCTCGCGTGGTTATCGAGCCAGCGGCCGCAACCGGACTCCCCTCCCTGTTGATCGCGCCCCAGGCCGCTGCCACAAACCGTCTCACCGCCGGGTGATCGCGGCTTTCAGTTTCGGAAGGTATTTTTTCGATCGAACCAAAGCGAGTTGCGTGAGCGCCGAATCAACGGCCGACCGGATCCTGGAGGTCCTTGAAGAGGACGCCCAGGCCTCCTACGCGGAGATCGCCGAGCGGGCCGGCGTCTCCAAGCCCACGGTGCGCAAGTACATCAACCAGCTCGAGCAGGAGGGGGTCATCGTGGGATACTCGGCGGAGGTCAATCCCAAGAAACTCTCCTCGCAGTCGATCGCGCTCGTGGGTATCGACGTCGAGAGCGAGTGCTACGTCGAGGCGACGCAGGCGCTCAAGGACCTCGAATCCGTCTACTCCCTTTACACGTCTAGCGGCGACCACATGCTGATGGCCGAGGTCAGAGCCCCCGACGGCGACGCCCTCGGGACGGTCATCAGCGAATCGATCATGGGCATCGAAGGCGTGACCGCGGCGCATCCGTCGTTCCTGCAGGAACGCCTGAAATAGCCGGTCCCGGGTCGCCCCCTGGCGTCGGGCAACGGGCGGCGAGGCGGGGCCCATCGCGCGCGCAATTTAATTACTGAGGCTTCGTTCTCTGACATTGAGGCTT
>Ga0207797_1000062_pt1 | contig 66441 bp, 43 predicted proteins | sample PRCRCaboRojoPR_6_FD_187275 | JGI IMG/M metagenome (GOLD analysis project Ga0207797, IMG submission 187275) | Marine sediment microbial community from Cabo Rojo, Puerto Rico - PR CR 10% Liquid 1 (SPAdes) | ecosystem: Environmental > Aquatic > Marine > Coastal > Sediment | place: Cabo Rojo, Puerto...
CCCGAAGAGGACGGCCCCGGCGGGCGTGCCGTGCAAACGCAGGCGATGGCGCAGCACGCCTTCGCGGCGGGCGCCCAGCTTCTCGGCCACGCGTGCACTCGCCCGGTGACCGATGGGCACCGTAATCTCGATGCGCTGCAGCCCGAGCCCTTCGAAGCCGAATCGAGCGGCGAGGCGGGCGGCGGTGGTGGCGATGCCGTTGCCGGTGGCGTCGGTGCGCACCCAGTAGCCGAGGTTGGCCATGGGCGGCGCGTCGTGCACCTGATTGAGACCCACCCCACCCAGGAACCGACCGTCGGCAGCACCTTCGACGACGAAGCTGTACGCGTCGCCGGTCGCCCAGGCCTGCGCGCGCGAGGCCACCCAGGCTTCAGCATCGGATCGCGTGTAGCCGCCCTGCGCCCAGACCAGCCACGCCGAGAGCGCCTTGATCGACCCCTGCACAGCCTCGTACAGGGGCGACACGTCGTCGTCCCGGTACGGCCGGATCCGGACGCCCGAGCGCGACGCAACCGCAGATTCCGTATGCCACGGTTCGGAGTCCATTCGATCTTCGCTACTCGTCGTCGGCGTCCGCGTCGATTTTCGCCTCCAGGGCCGCGATGGGGAACCATTCCGTGTCGGGTTCCACCGTGATGGCCACGTCGTGCCCCGGATCGTCCCAGTTCTCATCCTGGACGCGCATCAAGGGGGTCACCGTCATGTCGCGGTCCACCACAATCTGGCAGGCGAGGCGGAACTCCCCGAACTGATTGATGTCTTTGAGCTTGGTGTATTCGGCCTCCGTCATGACGTCGGGCTCGCCCTCCGAAAACTGCACGCGGCACGTGGTGCAGCTCGCATGGCCGCCGCAGCGATGACTGATGTCGATGTCGTTGTCGGCAATGGCCTTCACAAGGCGCGTTCCGTTTTCCACCTCAAAAGTGCCTTCCCCCTCAATGGTCACGTTGTGCATGCTGCGTGAAGCGGTTTGGTACGTGGGATTCGCGATCGTTCGTGCACGCGTCTTCTGAAGAGACAAAGCAGCCCGAAGCAAGTCAACGTGCCGGGCGGCTCGTTAAGGAATCCTCCCGATTTTCGGGATGCACGGCGGTCGGGGCAAAATCAATCCGGAATGTAACATCTCCGCCTCACGATTTCGGGCGTGATTTCAGATACTATGATGTGTGGTTCCATGGGCGCAACGACGCCAGCCGTCCCCTTCCGATCCCCCTGTGTACGTCCCATGACCGAGCGTGTTGTTCTTGTTGACCCGTCCGACCGCCCGCTCGGAACGGCGGAGAAACTCCAGGCCCACGCCGAGGGATGGCTCCACCGTGCCTTTTCGGTGCTCGTCTTCGACGCGGACGGGCACCTGCTGCTCCAGAAGCGCCACGCCGACAAGTACCACTCGGGCGGCCTCTGGTCGAACACCTGCTGCAGCCATCCGCGTCCCGGCGAGGCGCTGGGCGAGGCGGCCACGCGCCGCCTGCAGGAGGAGATGGGCTTTTCCTGCAGCGTGCAGCGCGCCTTCGGCTTCCGATACGAAGCCAGCGTCGCCGACGATCTGAAGGAGCACGAGTACGACCATGTCTTCATCGGCCACACCGACCGCCGCCCCACCGTTCGCCCGCACCCCGATGAGGTTGCGGACTGGCGCTGGACGCCGGTAGCGTCGCTCCAGGCTGAGATCGACGCGCGGCCGGACGCCTTCACCGTGTGGTTTCGGCTCCTGCTGGACCGCGCCTTGAACGCTGCTGCCCGTACGGCCGTGGCCTGAGCCTCCAAATTTACGCAAAGGTCGGCGCCTCCCTCCCGGCGCCCCTCGACGGTGGGTTCGCAAGCGATTATGTTGGGGATTTGCATCCGTTTCCCCACCACTTGTGCATCGGTATGCGTGTTCTGGCTTTCTGTCTATGCGCTGGTCTTCTGCTTGTCCCGTCGCGCAGTGCTGCGCAGTCCGCCCCCCGCTCGGTCTCGCCACAGGGCCGGGTGATGCACGCCCATCGGCTGGCCGAGGGCTCGATCGTCCTGGACGGACGCCTGCACGAGTCGGCCTGGTCCGCGGCGCCGGTCGCGTCGGATTTCACCCAGCAGGAGCCGGTTGAGGGAGGCACGCCGTCACGGCGCACCGAGATCCGCGTCGTGTACACCGAGACCCATCTCTACATCGGGGCCGTGCTGCACTACGACGACCCGCAAAACATCTCGGTCAACAAGCGGCAGCGCGACGCGTCCCTCAACTCCGACGACCGCCTGATGTGGACCCTCGACACCTACAACGACGGCCGCAACGCCTATTTTTTCGAGACCAACCCGGAAGGGCTTCGCGGCGATGGGCTGCTGACGAGCGGTCAGGGCTTCAACCTGAACAAGTCCTGGGACGGCATCTGGGACGTGGAAACGCATCGCGGCTCGTTCGGGTGGTCGGCCGAGATCCGCATCCCGTTCCGCACGCTGCAGTTTGATCCTGGCCGCTCCACCTGGGGCATCAATATTCAGCGCACCCTTCGCGTTCGCAACGAAGAGATCCTGTGGACGGGCTACCGGCGGAACCAGGGCATTTTCCGCCCGCGGTTCGGCGGCGAGCTGCGCGGCCTGACGGGCATCTCGAAGGGGCTGGGCCTGGAGGTCACCCCGTATGGCCTCGCCAAGGCCAACCGGACGTGGACCGCATCGGGCGTCGATACCGACCCGACCTTCGACGCGGGCGGCGAGGTCAACTACTCCATGACCCCTACCCTGCAATCGGCCCTGACAGTCAATACCGATTTTGCAGAGGTCGAGGTCGATCGGCGGCGCGTCAACCTGACCCGATTTCCCCTCTTCTTTCCCGAGAAGCGCGACTTTTTTCTGGAGTCGTCGAACGTCTTCGAGTTCGCGCCGCGCAGCAATCAGAACCCCTTCTTCAGCCGCCGCATTGGGCTCGTGGGCGGCGAGACGGTGCCGATCCTGGCGGGCGCCCGGCTGAACGGACGCGTCGGCGACTACAGTGTCGGCTTCTTCCAGGTCCGAACGCGCGAGACCTCCGGCATCCCGGCCGACTCGCTTACGCTTCCGGCCGAAGACTTCACCGCCGGGCGCGTGGTGCGCAACCTCGGCAGCGAGAGCCAGGTCGGTGTGATCTACACGCGGCGGGCCACCCACGCAGACGAGGGGGCCTTCTTCGACCGATTCCAGACCCGCCACACCTTTGGGGCGGATCTGGAACTGGGCACCTCGCGGCTCTTCGGCGACAAGAACTTTCAGTTTCAGGCCTTCTTCGTGGGCCACAATGCACCGCTGCAGGCCGACACCTCGAGCGTCGGCCATCGCTCGACCCGCGGCCTGCGCCTCAACTACCCAAACGATCCGTGGACCGGCCACGTCTCGTACCGGGAGTTCGGCAACGCGTACGACCCGGCCGTCGGGTTCATTGCACGGCGCGGGTTTCGGCGGCTGCAGCCCAGCATCGGCTACGAGCCGTTCCTTGAAAACCACCCGTGGATTCGGAGCCTGGAGTTCGGGAGCCGCTTCGAGTACCTGACGGACCTTGCGCTGACCCCCTTGACCGTGCAGATCGGCGTGCAGCCGTTCGGCCTGAACCTCGACAGCGGTGACTCCTTCGAGGTGAATATCGACCGCCGCTTCGAACGCCTCAACCGCGCGTTCGACATTCTGGGCGACGGGAGCATCGTGCTGCCGGCCCAGACGTACACGACGTACACCGGCAGCGCGGAGTTCGGCACGGCCGACTTCCGCCCGCTGTCCGCCGACGTGGAGGTCGCGTACGGCGGGTTCTGGTCGGGCACGCGGACGGAACTCGAAACGGGGCTCACCGCCCGCCCGGCGACGGGTCTCCGCCTGAGTGCCGACTGGGAGTTTACCGACGCGAACCTCGATCAAGGACGCTTCGACACGCACGTCGTGCGCTTCAACGGCACGTTCTCGCCTACGCCCGACCTGTCGGTCTCCACGCGCATCCAGTTCGACAATCTGAGCGATCGTCTCGGCCTGTTTGCACGCCTCCGCTGGATCACCCAACCCGGCAGCGACCTGTTTCTCGTGATCACGCGCAACTGGCGCTACACCGACAATCGCTTCTCGCCCGTGAACAGTGAAATCGCCTCCAAGCTGACGTACTCGGTTCGGTTTTGAGGTTCGGGTTCCGTGCGCCCGGCCTCTCTTGGCCGCGGTTTGCTCACCCGACGAGCGCGGTTTCGCGGACATTTTCCGCGGCCTGCACCATGTTCTCCAGCGCGGGACGCACCTCCACCCAGCGGCGCGTCTTGAGGCCGCAATCGGGGTTCACCCAGAGCTGCTCGGGATCGAGAACGTCGAGGGCTTTCTGGAGGAGCGTTTCCATCTCTTCGACGGACGGTACGCGCGGCGAGTGGATGTCGTAAACGCCGGGGCCGATGTTGTTGGGGTAGTCGAAATCGTCGAAGGCCTGCAGAAGCTCCATCTTGGAGCGCGATGCCTCGATGGAAATCACGTCGGCATCCATCGCGGCGATGGATTCAATGATGTCGTTAAACTCCGAGTAGCACATGTGCGTGTGGATCTGCGTCTCGTCCCGCACGCCACTGGAGGCCAGCCGAAAGCACTCCACGGCCCAGTCGAGGTAGTCTTCCCACTGGCTTTCGCGCAGCGGGAGTCCCTCGCGGAAGGCCGGCTCGTCGATCTGGATGGCCTGGATGCCTGCGTCCTCCAGGTCGACCACCTCATCGCGGATGGCCAGCGCCAACTGGCGGCACGTCTCGGCACGCGGCTGGTCGTCGCGCACGAACGACCACTGCAGCATCGTCACCGGTCCGGTGAGCATGCCCTTTACCGGCCGATCGGTCTGGTCGTTGGCAAACGAGAGCCAGCGCACCGTCATGGGCTCCGGACGGCTGACGTCCCCGGCGATGATGGGCGGACGCACGCAGCGGGTGCCGTAGCTCTGCACCCACCCGTTTTCGGTAAACAGGAACCCGTCCATGCGCCGCCCGAAGTACTCCACCATGTCGGACCGCTCGGCCTCGCCGTGAACCAGTACGTCGAGCCCAATCTCCTCCTGGGCGGCGATCGTGTCGGCGATCTGCTCCTCGATAAAGGATTCGTACTCCTCCCGGTCGATCGCGCCGCGCTTGAATTTGCTCCGCATCTCGCGCACGTCGCCGGTCTGCGGGAACGAGCCGATGGTGGTGGTGGGCAAGATGGGCAGGCCCATGCGATCGCGCTGCAGCACGCGCCGCTGGCGGTGCGGACTGTCGCGTTCGGTCATGGACGCGTCGATGCCCGCCACCTGCGTCTGCACGGCGGCGTTGTTCAGAAGATCGGATGTGGCGCGGTCCTCGCGGGCCGCCCGGCTTTGGTCGAACAGATCCTGCGTGCTTTCTTTGTCGCCGTCGGCCCGGCGGGCAAGGGCAACGACCTCTTCGATCTTCTGCACGGCGAAGGCGAGCCATGGCTTCACGTCGTCGTCCAGCCCTGGCTCGGCGTTGAGGTCGACGGGCACGTGCAGCAGCGAGCACGACGGCGCCACCAGCACCCGGTCGCTGCCCAGGGCCTCGTCGGCGCGCTCCACCGTCTGCAACAGCGCCTCGAGGTCGGCGCGCCACACGTTGCGGCCGTCCACGAGGCCCAGCGAGAGCGAGAGGGCGTCGGGAACGCCCCCGTCGAGAGCGCGGTCGAGCTGATCGGGTGCGCGGACGAGATCGAGGTGCAGCGACTGGACCGGGAGATGGAGCGCCGTGTCCAGGTTGTCGTGCACGTCCCCGAAGTAGGTGGCCAGATGCAGCGCGACGTCGGCCCCACTGAGGGCGTCGTAGGCCGCGCGGTAGGCGTCTCGGGTACGATCGTCGAGGTCGAGCACCAGGGCGGGCTCATCGAGCTGGACGGACGCGCACCCGGCTGCAGCCAGCCGGTCCAGCACCTCGCGGTACACCGGAAGCAGATCGTCGAGGAGATCGAGCGGATCGACCGTGCCATCCGTTGCCTTGCCCAACAGGAGGAACGTGACCGGCCCAAGCAGAACGGGGCGCGTCTCGATGCCGTTCGCCTTTGCTTCCTTGTACTCGTCGATGGGCTTGGTGGACGCGAGTGAAAACCGAGTCGCGTCCGTCAACTCGGGGACGATGTAGTGGTAGTTCGTGTCGAACCACTTGGTCATCTCCATCGCTGCTGCGCCACCCCCCTCGGCCGAGGGTGCGTCGAGGTCCTTCTCCTGGATGCCCCGCGCCATGGCGAAGTACGTATCGAGGTCGACCGTCTCGCCGTCCCACGGGAAGCGCTCGGGCACGGCCCCGACCATGGCGCAGGTGTCGAGCACTTGATCGTAGTAGCTAAAATCATTCGAGGGAATCACGTCCAGACCGAGGTCGGCCTGTTTCTGCCAGTGCCCATTGCGAAGGGCCTGCGCCGTTTCCCGCAGCTCGTCCTGCGAGAACCGTCCTTTCCAGTAGCCCTCGACGGCACGTTTCAGCTCGCGGTGGGCGCCGATCCGAGGGAATCCGAGGTTCGCGGCTCGTGCCATGGTATGCGTGGTGCGTAGTTCAGAGTGCGTACGTTCGGGGTGGGTACGTTCGGGGTGCGGGAGGAAGCAGGGGCGTTCAGCCTGGACCCGCAATCAACGGTACATAGCGATGAGAGCCGCAGGAGTTGTGCGGTCCGTGGCGGCCATTCAGCGGTTTGCCCTACGCTTTCAGGATTTTCAAACATGTGGGGCTCCGTCTTTCCTACGACGCCCGGCTCCGTCGGTACGGCCGCTCGGGTTTACGCCGCGGCACGCTTGCGCAGGCCCAGAGCGAGTCCCGTGCCGCACGCGCCGACGACCGCTACGACGCCGAACGCCTGCGCGTACCCGGCGACGCCCGGTGCCGACGCCGCCACCGCCCCGATGAGGGCGCCGCCCAGAAGCTGCCCGATGCCGAGCGCCATGGTGTTGAGGCCCTGCACCACGGTTCGCTCCGCCTCCCGCGCCTCCTGCAGGAGGATGTAGTTGAGGGCCGAGCCGAGCAGGCACGCAAGCCCGAGCCCCAGCGTGACGGATCCGCCGTAAAACACGACGCGGGCCGTCGGCTGCAGGGCAATGGCCGCCAGGCCGAGGGTCAGCAGGGCCATGCCGCCGAGGGCAATGGCGCGGGAGCCCACGCGGTCGAGCACACGCCCCGCGACGGGAGCGCCGAGGGCCACCGCCGCCACCAGAGGCAGCAGCATGTACGACGCCGTGCTCTTCGGAACGGCGAACGCCGCAACGGCCAGGTCCGAGAAGAAGATGAAGGTGGCCTCTGCGATGCCCGCACCAATGCCCAGCAGGCTCGCCAGCACGATCTGGCGGTTGCGAAACAGATCGATGCGCAGCAGCGGATCGGCGGCCCGGCGTTCGACCCGCACGAACAGAACCGCGCCGATCCCGGCGGCAGCAATCAGCCCGCCCACGTCGGGCTGGAGCAGGCTCCGGAGCGGGGCTGCGGCATCCACCTGGTTGACGCCGTAGGCCAGGGCGGCCAGCGTGAGCCCCAACGTCGCGATGCCCTGGCGGTCGATGGTGTCGGGCCGGGCCGCCTGGGTGGGCGGCAGCATCCGCCACGCGATTGCGGCCACGAGAACCGTGAACGGCACGACGAGCCCGTACAGCCAGCGCCAGTCTGCCACGCCCAGCACGACGCCGGCGAGCGCCGGGCCGATAAGAAAGGCGAGGCCGTAGACGGCCCCGAGGATGCCGAGGGCGCGCCCGCGGCGCTCGGCCGGCACCGTGTCGCCCACCATGGCCGAGGCCGCCGGAAAAATGCCCGAGGCGGCGGCGCCCTGCACCGCGCGTCCTGCAAGCAGCACGGAAAAGGACGGCGCCAGGGCCACAACGAGCGCACCAGCGCCGAACGTAGCGACGGCGGCCGCGAAGACGGTGCGACGCCCCACGCGATCGGCCCAGCGCGTCGTGAGGGGCACGCCGACCAGGTTGAACAGGACGAACACGTTAAACACCCAGGCTGCCGACCGCGGGGCGAGGGCAAACGCCTCGCGAAACGCCGGCAGGGCCGGGCCGGTGATCGCAATGTCGAGCGCCGCGAGCAACACACCGCAGAACAATACCGCAAGCACCCGGCGCGGGGAGGTCGTCGCTGGATCAGTCACGATCGGAAAGAAACACTTCGGAGGGCGTCGTTGACGCGTCGGATCGCACGACGGGGGGCGGCTTGAGTTTCCGCACGCCGAGGGAGGCCGCGGTTCGTTGTGGCCCCCTGGGGACGCGGGTCGCTGCGGATGCGTTCGGGAGAGCCGCCCGCCCCATTCTCTCCCTCCCCCTCATTCTCATCCTTCAGCGGGCGGGACGCACGACGACGTGCTGCGCCTCTGCGGGTTCGTGGGTGTTCACCAGCAGCAGGCGCCGCTCCGGGTCCCAGGCAAGGTCGGTCGCGGTCGCCTCGACGACGAACCCGTCGCCGTAGTGATACTTCGGGAGAAACAGCTCCGTCGGGCGGCTGAGCGCCGGGTCGGGCGTGAAGCGGACGTAGAGTTCCTGGGTGTCGGCACGGAATTGGTACGTCGTCAGCGTGCCGGCGATCTTCTTCGGATACGGACGGATGACGACCTCGAGCGCGCGCCCGCCGGAGTCGAGATCGGACGGATCGGTCTGCTGGTCGACGCTGAAGATGGAGAGATCCTCCCCGTTCCACTGGTCGCCGTGGGCGTTCGTGTTGTCGGCGGTGTAGTTCCAGAGCGTGTAGCTCAGCAGGTTTTCCTCGACGGCGTTGAAGCTGCGGTCCAGGGCCGCCGCCGGGGCGGAAAAGTCGCCGCTTTCGTACGCCGCGCCTTCGTTCAGATCGAACGGGATGCCGAACTCGCCCACGAGCGTCGGCCGAGCGCCCATGGACTGCTGCGTCTCGGTTTTCATGCTCGCGAGTTGCCGCTCGAACGCCTCGCGGATCGCCGTCGTGCCGAGCAGCAGCGACTCATTCTCGGTGTCGATGCTCAGGATGGGAGAATAGTCTTTCGTGAGGAGCGTCGGTGCGTCGTACCAGTGTCCTGCATGGACGAACCCCTCGGTTTCATCCGCCGACCACTCGGGCAGCGACTCGAACACCGCCGGTTCGGCAAAGATGACCGCGTCGTCGTCCACCGCGCGAATGGCTTCCGCATACCGGTCGATGAATGGCTTCAGATAGTCGTTCGCAAAATCCACGGGCGTGCCGTTCGCCTCGGCGAAGTAGTCCGGCGCTCGGAGCACGGGACGGCCGCGATCGTCGGTGCCCCACACGCCGTGCTGCTTCCAGATGGGCGCGTGGCCGTCGAGCCAAGCCCGTCGCCCGTCGGGGTTCAGCGTGGTGCGGCGCTCCTCGGTGGCGCCGAAGAGACCGAACGAGTAGACGCCGACCTCCTGGGGATGGCCGTCAGCGAGGTACATCCCCTGCGCGTAGGTCGGCGTCGGGCCGATCTGCAGGAGGCCGGTCCCGGTCAGGTCTGCGGTCCCGATGTATCCCGGCGACGGTTCGTTGAGGGTGTCGAAGCCTATCACGTTCGGCGCGTCGGCGAGGCGCCGGGCCACCTGCTGCATGGCCTGGATGTAGTGGCGTTGCAGGTACGTCTGCACGGGCTCCCCCTCGACGGTCGTCTGCGGTGCGAAGTCGTTGCCGCCGAAGAAGAGCGTAAACATCGTGGCCGTCGCCATCTTGGCGTAGTTGGTGACCCACCCCATGCGTGGATAATCGCCGTCGTGAAGGTTGTGAACGAGCGCGGTGCCGGTTTCCGAAAACGCGTTCACGTCCAGCCCCACTTTTTCGAACACCCACATGGGCGCCCCGTCGCCGCCGGTAAATCGGCTGAACACGTCCTGGTGCGGGTCGATAAAGAGATTGATCCCGTGCGCGTCGGCCCGGCGGACGATCTGCTCGATGTAGTCGAGGTAGGCCTCGTCGTACTGCCCGGGCCCGGCGTGCTCAACCGCCTCCCACGGAACGAGCAGACGGGCGAAGTGGAAGCCCCACGCCGCGAGCCGTTCAACGTGACGGTCGGCGGCCTCCAGCGGAAACGGGCGTCCGACGAACGACACGTCGGCCCCGTCGAAAAAGCCAGCGCGGACGTGGGAGGGCAGGTACGGATCGTACGGCACTTTGCTGCTGCCGCCGAGGTTCACGCCCCGAAGATACATCTGGCGGCCGTCCGGCGCCTCGAAGCGCGTGCCCTCGACCCGCACGTTGGGACCGCTCGACGTATCGCGAGGGGCCGACGCGGTGGGGAGATCGCTCCCTGCGACGGTCTGGAGCGTGGCGGTGTCCGGCGGCGACGTGTACGGGTCGTCGGTGTACAGATACCACCACGCTGCTAGAAACGTGACGAGCAGAACCGCGACAGTGACGAGGGCAATGGATTTCCACATGGCTCCGAGGGCGTGAACGATCGGGCATCGGGCACCCATGAGGATAGCAACGCGCCAGGGAAATCTCGACCGCGGCAGCGTGGGCCTCCCCCCTCCCGGTCTGCCCCCTTCTGCGCCACGCCCTCTGTTCCTGAACCTGTGGGTCCGTCTGCTCCCGCGCTCCCCCGATCTCTGGGAGCACCCCGAACGGGCCGGGCACCCGGCATCGGGAACGGCCTGGACACCCGGGGCGATTGGTGCTTATGTTGGAGGGGCACACGTGCTGAGGGCCGGCACGATTTTTTGCGTTTCTCCCTCTTCCACTCATGGCTGATGAACCCACTGCCGAGGCCTCCGAAGCCGCCGCTTCCTCCTCCGACGCGGACGGAATGGCGGCCGCCCCCGAGCATGGCGCGCAGATCGATGCGAGCATGCAACCGCCGGAGGAAGCACCGGTCTCTGGGCGGAAGCAGTTCGGGTGGTTCGGGGGCGTCTTCACGCCGACGCTGCTGACCATCCTCGGCGTGATCATGTTCTTGCGCGAGGGCTGGGTGATTGGGCACGCCGGCCTGCTGGGCGGCCTGCTGATCATCGGCATCGGCTTCGGGATCACGATCTGCACGGCCCTGGCGATGTCGGCCATCACCACCAACATCCGCATTGGCGCGGGCGGGGCGTACGCGATCATCGCGCAGTCGCTGGGGCTGGAGGTGGGCGGCAGCGTGGGCATCCCGCGCTACCTCTCGCAGGCCCTGGCCGTGACGATGTACATCTTCGGCTTCCGCGAGGGATGGCTGTACATCTTTCCGGAGCACCCGGCGCTGCTGGTGGACGGGGTCACGTTCCTGGTCATCTTCGGCATCGCGTACGTGAGCGCCGACTTTGCCATCCGCGTGCAGTACCTGATCATGGCGATCATTGTCTGCTCGCTGGTTTCCATCGGGACGGCCGCCGCGACGGGGTCGATGCAGTACGGCCTCGGTGAGATCCAACTATGGGGCGATTTCGCCGGCGACCCGACGAGCGGCGGCGCGGGCTTCTGGATCGTCTTCGCCGTCTTCTTCCCCGCCACCACCGGCATCATGGCCGGGGCCAACATGAGCGGGGATCTGAAAGATCCGAAGCGGGCCATTCCGCTCGGCACCATGGCCGCCATCGGCGTAGCCCTCGTGATTTACGTGCTGCTCGCCATCTGGCTGGCGCGCTCGGCCACCCCCGAAGAGATGACCACCAACTACACGGTGATGATGGACAAGGCGTACTGGCCGTCGGCGGTGCTGGCCGGACTTCTGGGCGCCACGTTCTCCTCGGCCCTCGCGTCGCTGGTGGGCGCCGGGCGCATCCTGCAGGCCATGGGCGCACACCGGGTCGTGCCGGGTGCCGACTGGCTGGAAGAGCTCTCCCCGAACGGCGAGCCGCGCAACGCCATGTGGGTCACCGGCGGCATCATCTTCCTGTCGCTGCTCGTGCGCGACCTGAACGCCGTCGCGCCCCTCATCACCATGTTCTTCCTCGTCACGTATGCGATGATCTGCGCGGCGGTCTTGATCGAGCAGAGCCTCGACCTGGTGAGCTTCCGGCCGCGCCTCCGCATTCCGAAGTGGGTGTCCTTCGTGGGACTCGTGGGCTCGCTCTTCGCGATGTTTATCATCAACCCGACCGTGAGCCTCATCGCCGTGATCGTCACCCTCGGCTTCTACTTCGTACTGGCCCGGCGCCACCTCGACGCGCCGTTTGAGGACGTGCGCAGCGGCATGTTCGTGGCCTTCGCGGAGTGGGCGGCAAAACGCGTGACGGAACTGCCCACCATGCAGGAGCGTGCGTGGAAACCGAACCTGCTGATCCCCGTCGAGAACGCGAGCGATCTGCGCGGCAGCTTCCTCCTGCTGGAAGACATCACCAAGCCGCAGGGCTCGGTCCAGATTCTGGGCATCGCGCCCGAGGGCCGGCCCGACCTCATGGACGAACCGATCGACACCCTCACGACCTCGTTCCGCGAGCGCGGCGTGTTCGCCTCCTCGACCGTGCTCGACGTAGGCGACTTTGCGGGCAGCGTGTGCGCCGCCATGCAGACGCTCCGCAGCGCCTTCTTCCGCCCCAACACGGTCTTCCTGCGGATGCCGGAGGCCGATTCGCGTGAGGCCGACCACCGCTTGATCATCCGCGAGGCCGGGCGCGAAGAGGTGGCCGTGATGCTCTACGCGCCGCACCCGCGGGCCGCCCTCGGGCAGCGGCAGGTGATCAACGTGTGGATCCGCGACCGCAGCCCCGACTGGCGCATCTCAATGCAGATCGGCAACCTCGACCTGGCGCTGCTCACCGGCTACCAGTTGTCGCAGAACTGGAACGCCACGCTCCGCCTGATCACGGTCGTCGACGACCCGAAGGAGATCGACAACGCCCAGGATTTCCTGGAGAAGCTCATCGACCTCGGCCGCATCCCGAACGCCACGCCAATTGTGAACGCGGCCGACTTCCGCAGCTACGTGCCACGCGCCCCGCAGGCCGACCTGAACATTTTCGGTCTCCTGCCCGACCCCAACTTCGATTTCGCCCGAAGCCTCGTCGATACCACCGAATCGTCGTGCATGTTCGTGCGCGACTCCGGGCGCGAAAGTGCGCTGGCGTGAGGCCACTTCCCAACCGGCGTCGATGCGTCGAAAAGAGGTTTTGAGCCCCCAAGAAGACATAGCAATAGCATATACAGTATACCACTATGATTGCCACCAATTTGTCCGAGGAGAACATCAAGAAGATTGAGCAAGACCTGGAGTTCATTATGGACTGCTTTCGGGAGGTCTTGCGGGAGCTTGGCGAAGAGGACCTCGCCAACCAGCTTCCCTGGGGCGAGGAGGCCTCTCCCGTGGGGGCGACCGAGGACCCTCAGCACACGGCCCAGGGCTATTCGATTGCCTTCCAGCTGCTGAGCATGGTTGAGGAGAATGCGGCCGTTCAGCTGCGGCGCCAGTCGGAGCGCGACGGCACACTGGCCGATATCTCCGGGCTGTGGCAGCAAAATCTGAAACGGCTCAAAGAACGCGGGCTGTCGGAGGAGCAGATCGCGGAGACACTGGAGGAGGTCCGCGTCGAGCCCGTCTTGACGGCCCATCCCACGGAGGCCAAACGCGCCACCGTGCTGGAGCACCACCGCCGGATTTATCTGCTGCTCGTGGACCGCGAAAACACGATGTGGACGCCGTCGGAACGAGCCGAAATTCGGGCGTCGATCAAGGCGGAGCTGGAACGGCTGTGGCGCACCGGCGAGATCTATCTGGAGAAGCCGGACCTCGCTTCAGAGCGGCGGAACGTCATCCACTATCTACGCAACGTCTTCCCCGACGTGCTGCCGGAATTGGACCGGCGGCTGCGCGTGGCGTGGGACGCGATGGACTTTGACGCCTCCCTCCTCTCGCCGGATCGCCTGCCCACCCTCCGGTTCGGCAACTGGGTCGGCGGCGACCGGGACGGGCACCCGCTCGTAACCGCCGAGGTGACCCGAGAGACACTCGCCAAGCTTCGAACCCATGCGCTTCAACTGCTCCGCGAGCAGCTCACGGAATTGACCCGACGGCTGAGCCTGTCCGAGTTCTTGCAGGCCCCGCCCGAGCCGCTGCTCGACCGCATCGAGGCCGACGCGGAGGCGCTCGGCGAGGCGGGCCGGCGGGCGCTCGAGCGGAATCCCGACGAGCCCTGGCGGCAGTTCGTGAACCTGATGATGGCCCGGCTGCCCATCGACGAGGACCGGCTTGCCAGCGGCCCCCAGCGCTACACGACGTCCGACGCCCTCTTGGACGACCTGCAGTTCCTTCGGCGGCACCTCATGGCGGTGGACGCCGACCGGATTGCCACCCAGGACCTCGACCCGGTCCTCCGCACCGTGCAGACCTTCGGCTTTCACCTGGCCGCCCTGGACATCCGCCAAAACAGCCAGTTTCACGACGAGGCGGTGGCCCAGTTGATGTCGGCGGCCGGCATGGACGGGGACCAGTTCCTGGAATGGGACGAGACGCAGCGCCTCGAATTTCTGAACCAGGAGCTGGCGTCGCCTCGCCCGTTTACGCATCCCGAGATGGATCTGGGACCGGAGGCCGACGCGGTCGTAAGCTGCTTTCAAGAGGTCTCGAACCACATCAAGAAGTACGGCCCCAATGGCCTCGGGGCGCTGATTATCAGCATGACCCGCAGCCTCTCGGACCTCCTGGTGGTCTACCTGCTGGCGCGGGAAACGGGACTGACGACGCTGACCGACGACGGGCTGGTCTGCAAGCTGCCGGTCGTCCCCCTGTTCGAGACCATCGACGACCTCCACCACGCCCCGGAGGTGCTCGACGCGTTCCTCTCCCACCCGATGACCCAGCGAAGCCTGTCGTACCTGCAGGAGCGTCGCGGGGAGGACACCCCGGTCCAGCAGGTGATGATCGGCTACAGCGACAGCAACAAGGACGGCGGCATCATTACGAGCCTGTGGACCCTCTATCGGGGGCAGGACGCGCTGGCGGACGTCGGACGCGAGCACGACGTACGGGTGCGCTTCTTCCATGGGCGCGGAGGCACGATCAGCCGGGGCGCCGGGCCCACCCACCGGTTCATCAACGCCCTGCCGCACTCATCGCTTCAGGGCGACCTGCGGCTGACCGAACAGGGCGAAACCATTGCCCAAAAATACGCCAACCGGCTGAACGCGGCCTACAACCTGGAGCTGCTGATGGCCGGAACGACCGGCGCCACCTGCCGGCACCGCCATACCGAGAACGACGCGCATCCGCTGGAGCCGACGATGGATACGCTCGCTCAGAAAAGTCGGGCCGCGTACCAACAGCTTCTGGATACGGACGGGTTTGTCCGCTTCTTCCGTCAGGCCACCCCGATCGATGCCATCGAGGCCAGCCGCATCGGATCGCGCCCGGCGCGTCGCACCGGGCAGCAGACCATTGCCGACCTGCGGGCCATCCCTTGGGTCTTCAGCTGGAGCCAGGCGCGGTTTTACCTCTCCGGCTGGTACGGAACCGGCACGGCGCTGCAGTGGCTCCGGAGCGAGCATCCCTCCACCTTCGAGACGGTGAAGGAGCAGAACTTCGTGTGGTCGCCGCTGCACTACGTCATCAGCAATGTGGCAACGAGCCTGGCCACCGCCGACCCGGACATCATGCAGGCCTACGCCGACCTGGTCCCGGATCGCGATGTGCGCTCCCGCTTCATGGACCACATTGCGGCCGAGTACGATCGAACGCAGCACATGCTCGAACACATTTATTCGGGGCCCTTGGCGGAACAGCGCCCCAACGTCCAGCACTTCCTGGACCTTCGTCAGCAGGGACTGAAAACGCTGCACCACCAGCAGATCGCGCTGCTTGAGAAATGGCGAAACAGTCCGCAGGACGGGACGGACGATGTTCTCCCGACCCTTCTGCTGACCGTCAACGCCATCGCCAACGGCCTGGGCACGACGGGATAACGGGGACGCTCTGCCGCGAAGGACACCGAAAGGGAAGGCATTCGGCACCGGAGGCGCTACCGCCGAGAATTAGCCGCAGTCCTTCGACGGCACCAGTGTTCGGTTATGCATCTTCGTTCGACTTCATTTCACCGAGCCTCTTCGTCATTCGATGCGGGTCCACCTTCCCGCATCGGCCAGCCACAGTCCCACGCTTGCGACCGGGGCGTCGGAGGCGCGCTGCCACATCCTGGCGTAGGCGGCCACCTGCGGGCGATAGTGCTCGACGAGCCGGTCGGCCTGGCCGTTGACGGCGTCGGTCTTGTAGTCGACAATGTGCCAGCCGTCCCCGTCGCGGAAGGCGAGGTCGATCGTGCCCTGCGTGAGAACGGAGTCGTCCGCGTCCCATCCGGAGACGGGGATTTCCGTCTCCACCCGGTCGGCCGCCTCAACGGCCGCCCACAGGGCACTCGCGTGGAACGCCCTTAGCATCGCCGCCACGTCCTGAACCTGCGCCTCGGTGGCGTCTGCGTTCTTGCGCTGCAACACGCGGGCGATCATCCCCTTGTCGAACGCATCGGCGTCGCGGCGACCGTCGATCAGGAGTTGGAAGAGCAGGTGGACCGCCGCGCCCACCTCCGGTCCACGCCCACCTCGCAGCGCCTCCGAGTCGCCGACTCGATCCGACACCGATTCCACAGAATAGGAGGGCGCTTGGATCGCGGTCCATCGCTGCTCGCGGTCCCTGCGCACCGCGTTGAGGTCTGGGATTGGGACGGCCGCGTCTCCCTCCGTTTCCCGGGCATCTTGAGACGGGACCGTCACGGCGGGGACGTCCTCAAGAAACGGGTAGAGGTTGGCCCAGAATCCGGTCTCCGGCTTTTTCGCGTACCGCGACACAATCAGCATCCGTTCCGCCCGGGTGGCGGCCACGTACTGCAGGCGCCGCTCCTCGGCCTTCTTTTCGCGCAGGGCCTGCTCCTTGTAGTGTTCCGCCCAGGCGCGCGGCGCCCACGCCAGCGATCTGCCGTAGCGATGGTGATCGTACATCGGACGCACCACGCGGCCGGCCCGCCGGTCGACGTACTCCTGCGGCGCACGCGGATACTTGCTGTGGTACGGGTCGGCGAGAAACACGACCGGCGCCTCCAGCCCCTTCGCCTTGTGCACGTTCAGGAGCCGGACCGCCCCGCCCTGTCCTTCCTCCAGCGTCATCCCGTCGCCTTCGGCCTCGCCGTCCAGCAGCCGCTGCAGCTCGTCGAGGATGTCCGTCCAGTGGAGATGTTGAGCGTCGAAGTGGCGCACGCGCGTCAGCACGCGGAGAAGGCGACCGGCGCGGAGCGAGCCTTGCGCGGCGTCGTCGAGCGCGCGTGCCAGGAGGCCCATCCGATCGACGATGCGACCGAGGGCGGCCGTCGGTCGTTGTTCGGTCAGCCACGTGCGGGCGCACCGCAGATGCCTCAGGGCGCGGTCGACCCGCTCCGCCAGCGTGTCGCCCAGATCGCCCCGCACCGACGGCGGCATCTCGAGCGACGGATCGTCGAAGCGCCCGCCGGCCTGCCGGTAGCGGTACAGGTCGTCGTCGCTCAGCCCCACGAGCGGCCCCCGCAGATACGCAACGCGAGCAACCGGATCGTCCGGGCGCTGCACGCAGGTCAGAAGATCCACCAGCGCGCGAAGCTCCGACGAGTCGCCGAGGTCCTTGCCGCCCGTCATCGTGTAGGGAATGTCGTGGGCCGCCAGTGCCTCAGCGAAGATCGACAGCCGGGTCGTGTTGCGCGTGAGGATCATGAACTCGCCCGGCACGCCGTCGACAACGGGCTCTCCTGCCCCGTCGGTGCGCAGCGGATTCGTGCCGTCGAGCGCTCCTCGGATGATTCGGGCAATCTGGTCGGCGTTCGTGCGGGCAATCGCGTTGACTCGGTTCCACGCGACGTCGGGCACGTCGAGCACCCGCACTGCAGCGTCCTCGTCCTCCAGCGACTTGGTCGGCTCGAACGGAACGTACTCCGCCTGAATGCCCTCCTCGACGCCCGGCTCGAACAAGCGGCCGAAGGTCTCGTCGCACCAGTCACAGATCGCGGCCCGCGAGCGGAAGTTGCTCGACAGCTGCACCGCCTCGCCGTGCGCCTGATCGGCGATCCGGCGTTCCACGTCGTTGAACACGCGCATGTCGGCCCGGCGAAATCCGTAGATGGACTGCTTGTCGTCGCCCACGATGAACAGGCTGCCCGGTCGCGGCGTGCAGGCCGCCCAGTCCGTTTCGGTCGGATCGTCACCGGTGAGATAGAACAGGATCTCGGCCTGGATGGGATCGGTGTCCTGAAACTCGTCCACCAACAGACGAGGATACCGCTCCTGAACGGTGCGGCGGACGTCCGGGTGGTCGCGCAGCAGGTCGCGCGTCAGGACGAGGAGATCCTGAAACGTGAGCTGCCCGTCGCGACGGCGGCGCTCCGCATACCGCTGCACGGCGGGCCGGGCGAACGCGGTGAGGCGCCGGTGCCCGTAGGCCCGCCACTCGGCCAGCGCCGGCTCGATCACGGTGGGCACGAACTCCGGAAGCACCTCGTTGTCGAGGCGATCCGCGGCGGCCGTGTCGGTCCAGTACGCGCCCTTGTACTTGACGCGCCCGCGAACCTCGGTCTCGGTACTTTTTCGCGTGTCGTCCGTCGTCAGGTCCTCAAAGAGCTCCAGAAACGCTGCGCGGTCCGCCGGGGCATCGAGCGTTCGGTGTTGGCGGAACAGCTGGGCCTGGCGGAGTGCCCGGGCGGTCGGGCCCGGATCCTGATCGTCGGGCGGCGGATCCGGCAGATGGGCCGACCATTCCTGCACAAATGCACGCGCCCGGTCGGTCGCCGCCTCTAGCGACGGCATGGCGTCGGGACCGTCGGTGTACGGGTCCAGCTCGGGATGCTGGCAGAGCGCGCCGAACGCCTCCGCCAGGTCGTCCACGTCGATCCCGATCTCGCCGAGGTGCTCGATCCGCTCGGGACGTTCCGCCCACTCCTCGGCCAGATAGCGTTGCCACACCTGCTCTCGGAGCTGCCGCTCGTCCCGATCCTCCAACCCCGCGGTAAATTCCGGCGGCACGCCGATTTCGATGGCCTGTTCGCGAAGCAGACGCGTGCAGAAGGCGTGGATCGTGCCGATGAAGCAGCGCTGGATCTGGTCGAGCGCCGTCTGGACGCGCGCCTGTTCCTCGCTCCGCGCCGGCCTCTGCCGAAGCTGCGAGCGGGTCCGGCGCAGCTCCCGAAAGAAGCGCTGCTGCATTTCGCCCGCCGCCTTGCGCGTGAACGTGATCGCCGCCATCTCCTCCGGCATCACACCCCGGCGCACGAGCGCCACCATCCGCGCCACCAGCGCCGTAGTCTTTCCCGATCCTGCCGCGGCACGGACGACGAAGTTGGTGTCGGCCTCGAAGCGGTCCAAGGCAGGCAGCGCATCCTCTGCCCAGGGACCGATGCGCTGGCGGTCGGCAACGTCGGGAAGAGTGTCAGGCATGTCGTTGACGTTGGGATTCGGACGACTCCACTCGTTGCGCAGTCGGTCCTTGATGATTCGGTTTTTAGGAGACGGGCGACCGTTCCCCCCTGGATCGCTTCCCGTTCGGACCGGGGTTGGTGGTCTCGACAACGCATTCAATCGAGGTGCGGTGGGCGGGGTCGATCGTCTGGGTACGTTTTGGCGTCGAGCTCTTTCTTCCGGGCTCGCGGGTCGGGGCAGATGCGCTCGTAGTCGCCAAAGATCCACGGCGTGGCGTCGGGGTTCATCGGGAAGCAGCCCGCACGCGAGAGGGCCGAAAGGCGCTGGAGCAACTGGGCCACCTCGTCCCGGTATTCGGACGGAACGTGGGCAATCCGCGCTCCGAGCTCGCCGGTGCTCGTGAAGACGTAGCCCGAGGCCTCCACCTCGGCATCCAGCAGCGATTCGAGGGCATACGCGTAGAGCGCCCACTGAAGGCGTTCGCCCTTGTGGAGGGGCGCATCATCGCCTTCGTACGGGCTCCGCGATCCCGTCTTGTAGTCCCACAGCACGTAGCGCCCGTCGTCCGTCACGTCCACGCGGTCGATGCGGCCCCGGAGGCGCACCTCCAGATCGGGCTCGAAGGAGAGGGTGACCGGGTCCAGATCGCCGTCGTTCTTGCGGTGGTCTTCGAATCCAAAGCCGAGCTCAAAATGACGCGGGGTGGCATCATACTCCGTTTCGCCGCGGGCGTAGGCGGCCTCGCCGCGCAGAAAGACGCGGGCGTCGGCGGCGAGGCGACGGCGAACGGCCTGCGCCACCGCCTCGCTCGGCGGCTCGATCTCCGTCCGGACCGCTGCCAGTTCGTCGTCCAGCACCTTCAGCAAGGCGTCCTCGTGCTCCATCGACACCGGCTCGTCGAGGGCCTGCATGAACGTCTCGAACGTGGTGTGCAGCACCGTTCCGCGCCGCAATCGGTCGATCCACAGCACGTCGTCGAGCGCCGGTTCGTCCAGCGGTCGGACGCCGAGCACGTACTTCAGGAAGTAGGCGTAGGGCGCAGACGCCAGCATCTGCAGGCGGCTCGCAGACAGCCGGTCGCGGTACGACGGGTCGAGAATGTCGAGCTCCGGATACGGGCCCGATGCCAGGAGCCCGTCGTAGGCCGTGTACGCGTCCGATTGTCGCTGCACCTCGGCGTGCTGCCCCGCCGCGATCCACGGGTACGCGGATGCGATGTCGGCTTCTACGAGGGGCAATCCCGGACGACCCGGCGCGAGTTCGGGCGTGGATCCACCCCGCCGATCGCGATACGCCGCACGCCACGCCATCTCGTCGCTCAGCATCGGAAGCGCGGGGAGCGGGCACAGCGCTCGGGTCCGGTCGGCAGGGTTCTTGGTGGCGTCGTCGTCCTCGACGTCAGAGCGTTCTCGAAGCGCGCGCTCCCGCAGGCGAAGATACAGCGAGGACGGCGCGACCTCCTCCCCGTCCTGCACGTCGAACGTGCGCGTGCTCAGCACCAGCGGGCCGGTGTGCCGTCCGAGAGCGCGGCGCAGGATCCAGGCGTCGCGGTCTCCGGCGGCCCTCTGCCTGGGAAGGACGCGCCCGGTGTCGGCCTCCAGCCGCTCGCGTTCGGCGTCCGTCAAGAGCGGATCTTCGGCGACGGTGGCGCTGGTCGACTCGGCATCCAGGCCGACCACGAACAGGTGCGCGCGATCGGTGTAGCCGGCGCCCTCGATGGGCACGACGTGCGCGTGACCGGGCTGGGGCCGACGGGCCTTCACGTACTCCGACTCCACGAGGCGCCGGAGCTGCCGAACGGCCTGCGCGCGGGGACGTGTCCCGAGATTCGGCGTGTCCGCCAGCGCCTGCATCTGATCGATCAGCACGCCGCGCGCGACCTCGTTGGCCGTCTGCTCGTCCTCGGGGGTGTCGGGCGGCGGTTCGTCGGCCGGGCAAAATGCAACCAGGAACTCCGCGCTGTGGCGTGCCATGTCCGCAACCGAAACGGGGCCGCGTGGCACCCGCTCGAACAGGGTACGCAGAACCTTCTGCAGCGCCTGGATGCGGTCGCGCTGCCGCTCCAGGTGCTCGGTGGACGCGCCGTGCTCGCGGCGATCGCGAATCTCCTCTTCTACCTTCGAGCGTCGACGGTTGAGCGCGTCCCGATACCCGTCTCGGCCCGATGCGTACCGCTGCTCTGCCAGGAGCGTCGCCGCGTCCGACGGATCCAGCGATTCCTCCTCGGCCAGCACCCGGTCCAGGCGCAGCAGCCCACCGCGCAGCATCCGGATGAGGTCGGCGGCCTCCAGTCCGCCGGCAATCCACGCGTAGAAGCCGAGCAGCGCCTGCCCGGTGTGTGTGGCCGCCGCCGGGCGACCTGTGCTGAGGGTAGCCGGAACGTCGTGACGACGGCACGCGACGTCCAGCACGGTCAGATACGGATCGGGCGTGGTGTAGGCAATCTCGACCGTGTCGAGCGGCAGGCCTTCCGCGAGGATGTGCTCGAGCACCGCCTCGACTTCGGCTTCGGCGCCCGTTGCCGTCCAGAAGCGAACGTCGGTCGGCCCTTCGGGCGACCCTGGCTCCGCTCCGCTTCCGGCCCATCCGGTTCGAGATCGAACGGCGGTCGCAGACGGCGACCCGGGCAGGACCGCATCGGCGAACCGTACGGCGGCCCGATCGGCAGGCGTCTGAGCGCCGCAGTGCCGCTTCCCGATCCGGTAGAACGCTGCGCCGTCGGCCGCTTCGACGGCTTGCCGCAGTGCCTGCACAAACTGAAAGGCGCGCGCCGGCAGCGGCACTGTATCAAGCACCGCAACGACCCGTCCGTCGGACAGCCCCTCGGATCGAATGCGTGCGGTCGCCTGCCGGAGAAGCGTGGCGTCGTCGGCCACATCGTGCGCATCGAGGAGTGCGCAGTACCGCACGTAGGCCCGGGCCTTGGCCTGCTGACGCGGCGACGAGTCGGCGTGGAAGGCGCGGTACTGGGCCGGATTCACGCCGCGCATCCGGAGCTCGCCGAACGTGCGGGCCAGCGGCGCGGCGAGACTGCGCGTCTGCCCGTCCCCGTCCAGGTGCCGACGTACGTCTGCAGACAATTCAGACACGGCCGCCCCGGCGATCACCACGTCCAGTCCCCGGGGCATGCGGTGCACGCCGGAGCGCACCATCCAGAAGCCCGCGATGTCTGCAGCAAGGTCTGCGAGAGACCGAGCGTCGAGCCCCACCCATCCTCGCTGGCGCCGCGCACTCGCCGCCTGAAGGGCGAATCCCAACTGCCCGCGGGGGGCGAGAAGGAGCTTCCGGGCCGTGGGGTGCGCCTCGCAAAGGTGGTCGATTTGGTGATGGACGTACGAGCGCCTGGCGGGCGCCTCGGTCTCCGGGTGACTCATTCAGCAAAGAAAATCCAATCTGGAGTGTGCATGCCGGCCGTCGAACTTCGCCTGCCCTGTCGCCTGCTCTGTACGGAAGCGCGGGGCTGGTGATGCACGCCGGTTCGCAACGGGCCTCCTTCGATGCACCGATTCCACGTCCGAGCGCTCAGCGCACGACCGTCATCCTTCGAGTTTCCGTTCCGGTTTCGGCCTTCAGCCGCAGGAAGTACATGCCGCTGGACAGACTCGAGACATCGACCTGGAACTGATGGCGTCCTGCCTCCACGGTCCCCGTCCTGAACGTGGCAACGCGTCGCCCGAGCACGTCGTACACCTGCATCGACACCGCTTGGCGCCGTGGCAGGGTGAAGCGAACGGTCGCCTGATGCCGGGCCGGATTCGGGAACGGTCCGAGAAGCTGAACCGAGGCCGGGATGCGACGGCGGATGGTGATCGGGTCGGACAGCGAGGCGGTTCCGTCGAGGTCAACCTGGCGGAGGCGGTACCGCAACGAATCGGCGGCGAAGGGCACGTTCGCATCCGCAAACTGGTAGGATCGCGGCTCCGACGTGGTCCCGGCCCCCTCCACAAAACCGACTTGGTTCCACGGCGTCGTGCCGGGGCGCTTCCGCTGCACCTCGAAGCCGGCATTGTTCGTCTCGCTCGCCGTGGACCAGGACAGCACCACCCGGTCCGCGCTCTCCCGCGCCTCGAAGCCCGACAGCTCCACGGGCAGCGGACTCGAATCGCTCGCCAAAACGAACTCGCTGAAGCGATCGGTTGGGGCCACCAGCTCGTTGGTTTCGGCGACGTACGTAGTCGGCAGGGCGGTGAACGGCCCCTCCCCGACGGTCGATCGCCGGTACATGGTGACGGTGCGCGGCTCCCGCACTCCGTCCAACGAGCCGACATCCAGGCGAATCTCGGTTCCGGAGCCGAGCGTGAGGGTTCCGTCCATCCGCACGACAAACCGGTAGTCGCTCACATTGGCTCCCGCGATGCCTTGGAGGCCGCTGGGCGCATCGCCGTACTTCTCGACGGTCACCGTTCCCGCGCCTTCCGTCGCCTCGAACGCGATGTCCACCCCGGTGGCGCCAAAGTCGACGCGGCGATCCGATTCGACCGTTGCAGCAGCCGAGTACTCCAGCGCATCCCGCCGGCCCAGGGTATGCACCTGCCCGCGCTCGATGACGGGCGGCGAGCCGTCCTCGACCGACGATTCCCACATGGCGGCCAGCTCATGACGCTCCTCCCCGCGCCGCAGGGCCACATACGAGCGTGACGACAGCGGAGAGGACTCGCCCTCGGGGCCGAGAACGAGGTCTTCGACCCGAAGCAACAGCGGGGCCTCGATGCGCGCCGGTTTCCCGTCGATCTGGCCGATCGCCACGTGTTCAAGCCGGTCCATCTCGCCGGCCGCCCCCACCACGATCGGCACCTCGGAGATGGGCTGGAACTCGCTCCCCAGGGGACGCACCTGCGTGCGAACGCGGAAGGCAACCTTGAACGGCTGTCCAGGCTCGGGGCGAGGATCCAGTTCGATCCCGGCGGGCGTGTAGCTCGTTAAGACGGCCTCCGCCACGGCATCGGCATCGAGCGACACGTCGGCCTGAAGCAGACTCGCAACGGGGACGGCGTATCCGTTCTCCGCGCGCAGGGCCATCCAGAACTGGTAGGTTCCGTCGGGCCGACCGAGCTCCATCCGACCCAGATGGGTGGCTTCCAGCTCGCGCTCTTCGAGGGCCGCCTCCATCACCTCGGGCATCGCAGGGAGCGGCTGTCCGACAAAATCGACGCGCTCCCTGTCGTCCAGAAATGAGATCGCCGCCGCCGGAATCTCGAACGGTTCGGGAACGGGAGCAGCCACCTCTTCCGACACGAACCCGGCGACCGAGCTTACGGTCGGGAGAAGCTGGAGCGCGTCGCGGGGCGTGCCGCTGAGCCCGTCCAGCCGAACGCGCGGTTCGAACACCACCGGCTGCCGCTCCCCCGGATCGACCAGCAAATCCTCCTCGAAGAGCCCCGGAATGCTGGAAATTCCGGGGGCCAGTGCCCCTTCCTCACTGCCGAGGTTCTTCATCCTCCCATCCGAGTGCACAGCCCGGACGGCCAGAGGTGGCTCGTCGGGGACCTCGTAGGATCCGGTCGCCAGAAGGGACACCGTCTCGCCCGCTTGACCGGTCAGATCAAGCGGAACGGTGAGCCGCGTCGATCCCTCTCGCTTCGGACGGTCGCCTCGGGTTGGGGTCAGTGTGACGGTGTACCGGCCCGCGGGATGAGTGCTGTACTCCCCAAACTCGCCGTACTTCAGCGTTCCGAGCGTCTCCTCGGTCCCCTGCACACTGTTCTCCAGGGTGATCTTCATTTCCGGGGCATCGGGGACAAAGTGGCCGGCCAGCACCTGAACCTGCTCGGGATCCGTACTCTCGGCCCGGGCTCCCTCTTTCACAAACAGGTTCAATCCGGTCGAGCGGCCGTTGGGATTGTCCGGGTAGTCCTCCGGGTTGGAAAACCCGCTGACCACGGCCAGATGATCGTGCTCGGGGTTCAGTTGACGGACGAAGTCGCCGAGCAGTCCCTCGCGACTCTCTCCGGTGAGGATGCGGTCGAGCGCTTCGGGCTCCTCCACGACCCACGGGGCGAGGGCCCCAAACCGCAGGGACTCGCCGGCGATGATGTCCCGGAAGCCGGTGGCGCCCCCGAAACGCGCCCCCGGGCCTCCGCACGCGGGAATGAGAAGAGGGCCGCCCTCGCATCCACCCGGTTCCGCCCATCCGGGCTCGCCGAAGGCGCCGGCCTCCTCGGCCAAGCGCCCGATCACGTAGATCTCCTCGGGCGTGGGAACCATTCCGGCCGCAACGACCTGGATGCGGCTGGTTCCCCCGCCCCCAGACGCGGCGCCGAGGTGATACAGCCGGTGGTCGTTGGATCCGACATACAGCCCCTTCTTTCCGAGCGCAGGCGACGACGTGACGGCGCCCTGCGTCCGGTACCGCCATTCGAGACGGTTGGACGCGCTGGAGGCGCGGGCATCCAGTGCATAGATGGATCGATCTGCCCCGACGTACACAATTTCTTCGGGTCGTTGCGGCGACGTGTCGTTGGCGTCAAAGCTAACCGCCGGCGACGAGGTCACCGGACCGTTGGTCGCGTACGTCCAGGCGGTTTGTCCGCTCGGGGTGATGGCATAGACGGAGTCGTCGCTGGATCCGACATAAATCATTCCGCTCGGCCCGATAGCCGGAGAGGACCGCACGTTGCCGCCGGTCGAGACGCTCCACACCTGGGTGCCCGTCGAATCCACGGCATAGACCTTGTCGTCGTCCGACCCAACGTACACAGTTCCGCGGGCATCCACGGCCGGCGACGACCGGATCTTGTCGCCCGTTTGGAACCGCCACTTTTGCGTTCCGTCGGGCCGAAGGGCGTAGAGATAGCCGTCGTCGGAGCCGACGTAAAGTGTCCCGCTGGGTCCAATCGCGGGGGCCGTCCGCACGTTGCCGCCCGTGCCGACCCCCCACCGCCTCGACCCGTCGGGGTTGACCGCGTACAGGCTGTCGCTGTCGGAGCCGACGTAGATGACGCCGTCCGATCCGACGACGGGCGACGCATGCAGTTCGCCGTCCAGGTAGATGGACCAGGTCAGCGCCCCGCTGCGATCATACGACGCCATGGTCCCGCCGTCCTGCGGCACGTAAAACCGATAGCCGGACGCCGCGGCAGGAGCGGCGTGGATGGAGTCGCCGGGCACCGACTTCGTCGTCCAGAGCTTGCTTCCGGTCGCGTCGAACGCATAGAGGGACCCGTCGGCCGAACCGACGTACACGTTGCCGCCGCTTCCGAGAACAGGCGTCCCGGCATCATTGCCGAGCGGGGCCGACCACTTCAGATTCTGCGGCACCGTCTCCCTCGTCAGAACACTAGCGTGGCGAGCATCCCGTCCGAACAGCGGCCACTTCGAATCAGCCAGTGCACTCTTCGTGCCGGTGTAATCGTCGGTGTGGTCGCTCTTCAGCGTGGCGTAGCTTCGAGAGGCGGGCTGGAAATTGTAGCCGTCCTTCTTGGGCGTCACCGTGCCCGACCAGCCGTACTCGAGCGTGATCGAGTACCGGCCCAACGCGTCGGTCTGCGGATCGCGGGGCAGGCCCTGCATGGTAACGTCCGGAATGGGCACCCCAGACGCGTCCTCCACCGTCCCGGAGATCGTGTACGTCTTGATCGACGCCACAAAGTCCTGCTGCACGTCTCCGGTGACCCCACCGTACGTTTTGCTCGATGGGGAGAACGTGTATTTCTCGCTCTGCGGCGTGATCGTCCCCGACCATCCCTGCAGGACTTCAAAGGAGTAGCTGCCAACATTCGGCGTGGGAGGCGGCGGCGCGCCCGGCGCGCCTTTCAGTTCGACGTTGGAGAGCAGCTGGCGCGTGCTTCCCACGTATACGCTGCCGGAGAGCTCGTGGTAGATGCCCGCGTCGAAGTCCTGGGTCCGATTCGAGGTGATGTTGCGCAGCGTTACCGCCGGACCGGGCGTGAACTCGTAGTCGCCCTTGCTGGGGCGGAGCTGCACCGTTCCCCAGTGGACGAACAGGTCGTACTCGCCGCTGGCGTCCGTGATGGGGCCCAAGGGGCCGGTGACCTCCACATCCGCGAGGCCGGTTCCGGTGATCAAGTCGGTGACCGTCCCCGATACGATGGGCGAGGGCGACGCAAACTGCGCCACGGTTGGGGCCGTGTTGTTGAGCGCCCGCACGTTGTCGGCCGCGTTGCTTCCGCTGGCGATGCCCATGGCGTCGCCGCCGCGCGTGTCGTCGGGATCGGACCACCAGTTGATGCGGCGGCAGTTGCTGTCTGCAGAGCGCGCATCCTCGCACTCGTCGTCGTAGGCCATGATCGTCCGCCACCCGATCCGACCGGACGATCCCCCGGTGATGTTGACGTAGCCGTGGTTGTAGTCGAACGGGCTTCCGTCCGTGTCGTCGACGTAGCGGTCGTGCCGCGCCCCCATGATATGGCCAATTTCGTGGGCGAAGCTGAAGTTGCTGCCGAGACAGCTCCCCCATCCGACGACGAAGTAGGCCTGATCCCGATGGCCGCTCGATACGGTGTCCATCAGGTTCGCCATGCCGCAGAACCCCTTTGCATCGCCCACGACCAGCCCCACGATGTCGGCCCCGTAGTTCTTCCGCAGCCGGTTGACGACGTCTCCGCTCGTGTTTGCCTCCCGCGTCAGATCGTCGAGAATCGCGTTCAAACTGTTGGGGTTCGATTCCGGGTAGGTCACCAGACGCGACGCCGCCATCCGAAGACGCGCGTTCACCCCGCTGTTCTGGAAGGACGTGTTCGCGTTGTTGAACGCGTTGCGGATGGCCGCCTCCATGTTCGTGGCCCCGCCGGTGGAATCGCGCGCCTGCTCGGTGTACAGCACCAACACGTCGATGACGTCGGAGCCGTTCTTCCATGCCTTCGTCGCCGCATCGACGCCCGACGCCGAGACGTCGAATTTCGGTACCGGACGCAGATTGGGGGCACCCCCCGCGTCAGTCGCCGACTTGGCGTCCGGATCGCCGACCCCGATCGGTTGGGGCTCGCGCTCGCCGCCGCCCTCGTCGTCGGACGGCTCGTCCCGCAACCCGGTCAGGTCCAACTCCAGAATCTCGTACTGACCGCCCTGGAGATGCTGGATCCGGTAGGGCCGACCGCCAACCCGCAGCGTCGCAAAGGCTGTTTGCGAGTGAACGTCAATCTCCAGCGGAATCGGGTTCTGCGACTCCTCCTTTTGCCCGAACCACGTGTATTGCGAGGCCGACCAGCGCTTGATCCGCTGCGTCTGCGCCACTACCGACACGTCCTCGAACAGGTTGAAGCGCAGGCTTCCCTCTCCGCTCTCCACGATGGCCTGCAACGCGGAAAAGTCGATCGTGGCCACCCGCGACCGGACGACGGTTTCCCTCGCCCCCGCCTCGGCCTCCCCGCCGTCGATGAACAACGAGGGCGCCTCCTGGCCCGCAGCCCCAGGAGCGAAGAGGACAAGCATCCCGGCCAGTACCCCGAGAACCAGGAATGAACGAACGAAGGCCGGAGACAAACGGGGGAATCGGTTGCGCCGCATGGCAGACAATGGGCGAAACGATGGGAAACAGCGAAAAATTGTGACGGAGAAACAGACCGGAACTTTGCACTAAGTCTACAAAATGGGCTCTCGGAAATCGGATGTCCCGCAGATGAAGCGAGGTTGAAATCAAGTACGTCGGCTGGATCGAATCCCCGAGCGTTGGAAACGGTATGGGTCTGCCCGCTGCGATTGTTGAACCCGAGCCCCCACCCTCCTCCCGGACGGTGCCGTCGGTTTTCTTCCGGGAAGTCCGTTTCCAACCCGTCCAACCGCGCAGACTGCACGGCGACTCTCCGTCTCAAATGGCCCTCCTCCGTCGCACACTCGTTACTCTGGGCCTTGCTCTCGTCGCGGTGTACCTTTTCGGATCGCCTGAAGCCATGACCCACGTCGGAGTCCTTCTCGAAGACCTGGGCGCCCACCTGCAAGACGGGTGGGACGCGTGCATCGGCGCTTCGCGCCGGATTGGGTGGTAGTCCAAACCGCGGCATCCCAAACCTACCCCCAACAAGAAAAAACCCGGCCCCCCACCAGAGACCGGGCTTGGCAGAATTGCTCAGCCAGAAGATGTGAAGCGTCTCAGGTTCCCCACCCTCGACGCGCCCAATAGACACATGGCGATTGGAATACATAACGTTCGCCCCCGACCTTTAACACTTCCTTAACGAAATCGAGCTGCGGCACCTGTGTCTGCATGACACAACGGTAGGCCGGCCGTTTCGCGATGGATTCCGCTGCGGAATCGTGTCGCTCCGCTCGCCGTAGCACCGTCTCCGTGACGCGCTCGATCTCTTGACGCCACTGTCTCCCCATGGCCGATACTCCGGGACCGCTCGCTCTGCTGGGTCTTTGCTACGACGGGGGGTCGTCGCTCCATGCAGGTGCGGCGGCCGCTCCGGCCCGCATCCGACGCGCCCTGGCGGCCTCGGCCGGCAATGTTTGGAGCGAGCGCGGACACAACGTACAGGACCTCCTCCGCGACACGGGCGACCTGACGATCAAGGCCGACGCCAATCCACGACCCCGCATTGCATCGGCGGTGCACGACCTGCTGGACGCGGGCCATCGTCCCGTCCTCCTTGGGGGCGATCACTCCGTCACGCATCCCGTGCTGCGCGCGCTCCGGTCCCACTATTCCACGCTGACCATTCTGCACCTGGATGCACATCCCGACCTGTATCCGCAGTTCGACGGCGACCGTCACTCGCACGCGTGTCCGTTTGCGCGCATCCTGGAAGAGGGCTGCGCCGACCGTCTCGTTCAGGTGGGAATCCGCGCCATGACGCCCGAGCAGGCAGATCAGGTGGAGCGCTTCGACGTCGACGTGATTGACATGCGGCGATGGGCCGACGGCGCCCGCCCTTCGGTGCGCGGGCCGACGTACGTTTCGCTCGACATCGACGTGCTGGATCCGGCCTTCGCGCCCGGCGTCTCCCATCCCGAACCCGGTGGCCTCGCGACGCGTGACGTCATCCAGATTCTGCACGAACTCTCGGTTCCGATCGTCGGGGCCGATCTCGTCGAGTACAACCCGGCGCGCGACGAAAGTGGCCGCACGGCGTCCGTATGCGCGAAACTGCTCACGGAGCTGGCTGCGCAAATGATGACGACGCCCGCCCCGGAGCCGAGCCCGTAGCACAGTTTTGAGCGCCCGAAACGAGGGCCTTCCGTTGACCGTTGGGGTTGTACCATGACTGACCACGCTCCCCCCGTTCGATCCACGCCCGACGACCGCGTCGACCTGAAAACCATGGACGCGGCGGACCTGGAGGCGTTCGCCGAATCGCTCGGCCAGCCGTCCTACCGGGGCCGCCAGCTCTACAACTGGATGTACGCCAAAGGGTCGACCGACTTCGCGGAGATGTCGAGCCTGCCGAAGTCGTTTCGGCGCGAGCTGCAGGACGTCGCCGCGATCGAGTCGTTCGCCGTGCGTCAGCAACAGCAGTCGGACGACGGCACCGTGAAGGCGCTTTTTCGGCTCCCCTCGGGGCAGGAGGCCGAAACGGTGCTCATTCCCGACTTCGACGAGCGCGGAGAGCCGCGCCGCCTCACCGTGTGTGTGTCGAGCCAGGTCGGGTGCGCAATGGGCTGCTCATTCTGCGCGACCGGAAAGATGGGCTTCCGCGAGAACCTAACGGCGGGGGCCATCTACGATCAGGTGTGGCACATGAACGAGGTCGCCCAGGCGCACTTCGGGCAGCCGGTGTCGAATGTGGTGTTCATGGGGATGGGGGAGCCGCTCCTCAACTACGACAATGTCCTGAAGAGCATCGCGCTCATGACGGACGAGGACACGCTCAACCTGTCGATCCACAAGATCACGGTGTCCACCGTCGGCCTCGCACGCCGCATCCGCGATCTGGCCGACGATCGGGTGCGGTTTCACCTGGCCGTGTCGCTGCACGCGCCGGACAACGAGACGCGCAGCGAGATCATGCCCATCAACGAGGCCGAGAAGACGAGCCTGCCGGCGCTGGAGGACGCCATCAAGTACTACCATGCGGAGACCGGGCGGGCCATCACCTACGAGTACTGCCTCTTCCGCGACGTAAACGACAGTGTGGCGGACGCCAAGCGCCTCGCCGCAATTACCCGCTGGGTGCCCAGCAAGGTGAACATCATCATGTACAACCCGGTCGAGGGCCTCAACTTCCAGCGCACGCCCGACGATCAGCTCGACCGCTTCATTCAGGCGCTCGTCGAGGAAGGCGTGACGGTGACGGTGCGGCGCTCGCGCGGCCAGGACATCGACGCCGCCTGCGGGCAGCTTGCCAACCAGGGGTGATGCAGCGCCACCGGATCAAACCCGGACGCGGTCGCCAAACTCGGCGATGAGGTCGTTGTGGAGAACGGCGCCGTCGTTCCGGCGCTCGACCTCCACCAGCCAGCGTCCATACTTGCCGCGCTCGTCGTCCTTCCACGTCTGAACAAAGAGCGGCCACTCGTCGGTGCCGGCCTGCGCGATCCAGGCCTCCACGAACTGCTTATGCTGCTGGCCCGCCGCATACTCCTCGCTGTCGCTGGAGGCGCCGTAGATCTCGGCCGTGTCGACGTGACGCAGGCGCACGCGGGCCTCGTCCCCCGTCAGTGTCACCCCGAACCCGAGGTCGATCTTCAGATCGAGCGTGTCGCCGTCCACGACGCGTTCGACGGTTGCGCGGTATTGCCAGATCTCCATGATACGGAAGGGGTGCGATGTGCGATTCCGTGCAAGTTGCTGCTCTCCACGACCTCCGGACCCGTCATCGGTTCCCGCCAGGACGCTCGGTGCTCTCAAAACGCCGGCGGCCGGGACCGTTTCGTGCCTGGAACCAGCCCGCTTTGGGCCGGCTCTTTGCCGAGCAGGGATTCGCCGCCGCGGCAGACCGCATTCACGCGGTCTCGGCGAGCGTGTCCCCGGAGAGCGACAGGCACGTCGGCGCCCAGCCCGAGCCGAGGGTGACACCGGGCGCCCCGTCAGATGTTGGTGCCGTTGGCGCGCTCCACCGCGACTGGCACGACTGCGTCGGTCATCCAGCAGTTTTTGTTCGGCGGCGACGTTTGCTTCGACAGGCGGAACAGATAGCCGACCTGCTGCCCGTCGGCCCCGATCAGAATCACGCCGACCTGCGCGGTGGTTCCGTCGACCGTCGGCTCACTGTAGGTGGCCGTGGCGTGGTCGATCATCGGTCCGTAGGCCGGCGAGTCGAAGAGCGTCTGGAACCGCTCCAGTGGGCCGGTCGACCGTTTGTTGGCGGGGGATGCGAAGGTGAACGCGGCCTCGATTCCCGCGTCGTTGTACGGGGTATCGTTGGTGGCCAGCGCCTCGACCTGAACGCGCACCACCTCTTCGGGCGACAGATCGGGAGACGGCTCGGGAAGCGAGTCGGCAGGCATGGCGGGACGCGTCGTGAGAGAAGGAGCGAAGCCGCCCCGCTCCAGGTGGGCCAGCGCGGTCGTCGCGCTTCCCCACAGAACGAGGGACAGAACCAGTGCCGGGAGCAGACGGAGCGCCATGGGATCGAGGCGGTCGGCGGGCAGGCTAGGCGTGGACGTCGGGCGACGCGGACATGGAGGACTGCGGGTCGGCGGCCGGGTCTTCCGACGTGCTGTCGGAGGACGATGCCACCGTCTCCAGAGCGCGCAGGGCTTCGGTGGGCACCGCAAAGATGACGGTGTTCGAGCTGTCGCTGCTGAGGCTGTTGAGCGTCTGCAGCGTGCGCAGGTGCAGGGCGCCCTCCTCGCTGCTGAGCGTGCGAGCGGCGTCCGCCATGTTCTGCGCGGCCTCCAACTCGCCCTGTGCCTGAATGGTCACGGCGCGGCGCTCGCGCTCGGCCTCGGCCTGGCGGGCGATGACGCGCTGCATGTCCTTCGCCAGGATGATGTCCTTCAACTCCACCGATTGCACCTCGATGCCCCAGGGATCGGTGGCCTCGTCAATGACCTTGCGGATTTGCCGGGAAATGCGCTCGCGCTCTGCCAGAAGAGCGTCAAGGTCGACCTCCCCGACCGTGTTGCGCATGGTCGTCTGCGCGAGCTGCTGCACCGCGTACATGTACTCTTCGACCTCCAGAATGGCCCGCTTGGCGTTGCGGACGCGATAGTAGATCACCGCATCGATCTCGACGGTGACGTTGTCGCGCGTGATGCTTTCCTGGCGCGGCACATCGACCGCCTTCACCCGCATGTCCACGCGCTCCCACGATTGAATCAGCGGGATCACGGTGCGCAGACCCGGCTCCAGCACGCCGTCGAACTTTCCGAGCGTGAACTTAACGCCGCGCTCGTATTCCTTCACAACCTTCAGGGTTCGCACCATCGCGCCCAGGACCACGAGCGCCAGCACGGCAACAACAGAAACGGTTGACAGCATAAGATCCATGGCGCAATGGCGAAGATGCGGACGTGGAATGGCGCGGTGGGAGCGAGACGCAGTGTGAAGCCGATCTCGGCATGCCCCTGCAGGCCACGAGCGACTCCGAGAGCACGCGCTTCAGCGCGGCCCCTCCCTACGGCGTGCGGGGCCTCGTTTTGGACCCGAAGTACGAATTGTACGCACGAATTAAAGTAACTACGAGGGGGAAGGGTTTTCGCTCCGCGCGCGACCGGGCAGGAATGCGATGAACGTAACATGCACGTCCCAGTCGATTCGGGGCTCGCGCCCCCGGTGCCGGCCGAACCCGATCGGCTGACCCGGACTTCTCACGAGGGGCGTCGCGAGGCACAGGAGGCAGTTCAAGGTGCCATGCGCCCCGCAGGCGATGCAGCGCATCGTCGAGGAGCAAAAATGAGCAGATTGGGCCGCCTCGGAAGCCGCAGTGGCGTCCCGTGAGGAATGCGGGCTGACCCCGGAGATGCGATGCGGAGGATTATGGGAGAAGGCGGATGCGGTCGCCCCCGCAACGCAAAGCCCCCGCCTCAGAACGGTGAGACGGGGGATTTTCGGAGCTGACGCGCGGACTCGAACCGCGAACCTGCTCATTACAAGTGAGCTGCTCTGCCAATTGAGCTACGCCAGCATGGCACGTGGCTGAAAAAGTTACGGCGACGAGGCGGAGAGTTCAACTCCGGTTGTATGGCACGCAGAAATCATCGGGTTGCTTCGGGCCGTCTGGGTCTTGCCTGATTTTCCACATGCCCCTGTCTCCTATGCGTTCGTGTCTTCCACCGCGTCCTGTGCCGACTGCCGCTGCCACCCCCAGCGCGCGAGGAGAACAACGCCGATCAGAAGCAGAATGCCGAGCACGAGACGACCGTAAGCGCGCAGGTAGACGGCCACGATCTCCCAGTTCTCGCCCACGGCAAAGCCGGCGTAGCTGATAAGGCCGGTCCACAGCAAGGCACTCAGCGTGCACCAGAACGCGGTTTTCCAGGCCGACATCTGCGCCATGCCGACGGTCAGCGAGATGACGGAGCGTGCGCCGCTTAGAAACCGATTGGCGGCCACGACTCCGAAGCCGTACCGTCGGACCCATCGGCGGGCCTTCTCGAATCCGCCCTGCGGCAGCCAGCGCAACCGGTCGGGATGCATCACCGCCGCACCTACGCGGTACCCAACGGCGTACATCGACATGAAGCCGAGGGCCCCGCCTAGGGTCGACAGGACGATGACCACAACGAGATTCAGCTGTCCGATGCCGGCCATGTACCCGCCGAAGACGACCACCATGTCGCCGGGAATGGGCGGCACGACGTTCTCGCCGTAGGCGATGACAAACAGAGTGACGTAGGCCCAGACCGCGGGCAGGGCCTCCATCCAGGCGAAAAAGTCGGAGAACCAATCGAGCATGCGATGGGCGGGTTCACGCTGGACGTTGCAACGGTTCCCGCGGCGTAATCAGGCAGACGGCGTAGGCCGCGGCCCCGGCCTCTTCCCCGACAAATCCGAGCCGTTCGGTCGTCGTGGCTTTGATCGAGACTTGCCCGACGTCCGCACCGAGCGCCTGGGCCGTGCGGCGGCGCATCGTGTTGATGTGGGGGCGGAGCTTGGGACGCTGCAGCGCAACGGTGGCGTCCACATTGCCGAGGGTCCACGCGTCGGCCTGCACCCGCTCGACGACGGCTGCCAACAGCTCCCGACTGTCGGCGCCCTCCCACCGTGGATCGGAATCCGGAAAGTGGCTGCCAATGTCGCCGAGCGCCGCGGCGCCGAGCAGTGCATCGGCGACGGCGTGCAGAAGAACGTCGGCGTCGGAGTGGCCGGCCAGTCCGGTGTCGTGAGGGATGGTCACGCCGCCGAGCACCAGCGGACGATCGTCGACGAGCCGGTGGACGTCAAAGCCAAAGCCTACACGCATCCGCTTCCCGTTTCTGGGTTCGAGGTTCTCGGTCCTGGTTTCTCGCGGCCGCCGATGCTCTCCCCACTCGCCGCGACGCTCAACGCACAACGCATTCCCCGCAACGCATGACTCGCAACGCATTCCCCGCAACGCATGACTCGCAACGCATCACGCGTCCACGGCGTCGGCCCAATGGGGCCAAAGCTGCTGGGCCAACTGCCAATCGCCCGGTGTCGTGATCTTGAAGTTACGCGGGCTGCCTTCGACGATCTGCACCTCGTGCCCGGACTGCTGGACGAGCTGGACATCGTCGGTGGCCACCGGCTCCGGCGCACTGGCGACGGCGCGATGCGCACGCTCCAGCCACGCCCGGCGGAAGCCCTGGGGCGTTTGCATCCGGTAGAGGTCGTCGCGGGGTACGGTTTCGCCGAAGGTGCCGTCGTGGCCGCGGCGCACGGTATCGGCCATCGGGACGGCCAGGGCGGCGGCCCCCTGCGCCCGGGTGGCGTCGACCACAGACTGCACCGCATCGGGCGCGAGGAACGGGCGGACGGCGTCGTGCACGAGCACCACCTCGACCGGGGCGGGCACCGCGCGAAGAGCATGGCGCACCGACACCTGGCGCGAGTCTCCGCCGCTCACAACAGCTGTGAGCTTCGTCAGGCCCTCGCCCTGCAGGCGGTCGCTGACGTCGCTCACCTCGAGCTCGGGCACGGCAACGACGAGGTGCCCCACGGCAGGATGGCGCTCGAACACGAGCAGGGTTTGCACGAGTAGCAGGCGGCCGCCGAGGCGCCGAAACTGCTTGCGGGTTCCGCCCATGCGCAGGCCCTGCCCTGCCGCTGGTACAAGGACGGCCACTTCGTTCGGATCCGCCATGGCCAGGTCCGGGGTCTGTGTTCCGAGTTCGAGGGTCGGGGTGTCGCGGCGCGCCGCGCACGTCCACCGCGGCGCCGCGGCGTCACGGAGGGGTCACTCTTCCGGCGCGGGCCGCTTGATCATCATGGCATCGCCGAAGGAGAACAGCCGGTACTCCTCTTCAAACGCTTCTTCGTAGGCCTCAAAGGTAAAGTCGTACCCCGCGAAGGCACAGGTCATCATGAGGAGCGTGCTCTCGGGCCGGTGGAAGTTGGTGAGCAGCCGCTCGGTGATCTTAAACTCGTACGGGGGAAAGACGAACAGGTCGGTCCACGAGTGGTCGGGCTTCAGCGTTTTGCTGGCCGAGAGGCTCGACTCGATCGCGCGCACGACCGTCGTGCCGACCGCGGTGACCACGTTTTCGTCCGACTGCAGCGCCCGGTTCACGGTCTCGGCCGTTTCCTCCGAAATCCAGAACTCCTCGGAGTCCATGCGGTGCTTCGTCAGGTCTTCGACGCCGACCTCGCGAAACGTGCCGCGCCCCACGTGCAGCGTGATGGGCACAACGTGCACGCCCTTCTCCTCCAGGCGTTCGACCATCTCTTCGGTGAAGTGGAGGCCGGCCGTGGGCGCCGCCACCGCACCGCGGTGCTCGGCGAAAATCGTCTGGTAGCGCTCCTGGTCTTCCTCCTCGACCTCGCGTTTGATGTAGGGCGGCAGAGGCGTTTCGCCCAGCTGCCGAATTTTGGCGTACAGCGCCTCGTTCGAGTCGTCAAACGAGAAGCGGATCGTGCGCCCTCGCGAGGTGGTGTTGTCGATCACCTCGGCCGAGAGGTCCTCGTCGAAGTACAGCTTGTTGCCGATGCGAATCTTCCGTGCCGGGTCGACCATGACATCCCACAGCCGGCTCTCCGGGTTCAGTTCGCGCAGCAGAAAGACTTCGATGTCGGCTCCGGTCTTTTTCTTCTGCCCGTACAGCCGAGCCGGATACACCTTGGTGTCGTTGACGACAAGGACGTCGCCTTCTCGAAAAAAGTCGGGGAGGTCGTCGAACGCGTGATGTTCGATCGTCTTTTCTACGGGGTCGAGCACCATGAGGCGGCACGAATCCCGGGGCTCGGCCGGGTATTCCGCAATCAGCTCGTTGGGGTACTCGTAGCTGAACTCCGAACGCTTCATAAAGGAGGGGTTTCAGATCAGGCGAGACGGGGATGGAAGAGGCACGCGGTGATTCCGAACAAGGGAGATTGCTGGAATCACAGCGCAGCTACAAACAATGCCACAAAACAAGATGATCCCGGCGTTTCACGCAGGATTGGAGGAAGTCTGCGTGGTCGCGGCGTCTTCGACCCCAATTCGCTCCCAGTCGGCCGGGGGCGGGTCGGTCGCCCCACGGGTCGGGTGGATCACAGACGCGAGCAGTTCGACGGAGCGGTACAGCCGCGGGCCCGGCCGGTTGAAGTAGGCGTTGCCGTCCAGGATGGCTGCACGGCCGGTCTGCACCGCCGTCAGCTCGCTCCAACCTGGGCGCTCGGTAAGATACGAGAGGTCGCGCACCGTTTCGGGCACGGTGAAGCCGCAGGGAAGAACGGCGAGAACGTCGGGATCGGCTGCCCGGAGGGCCTCCCAGGCGATGGTCGTGGACGGCTCCCCGGCCTCTGTGAAGAGCGTTCGTGCTCCGGCATGGGCGGCGACATCCGGCATCCAGTGACCGGCGGCCATCAGGGGGTCCATCCACTCGATGCAGGCAACGGTTGGCAGCGCCTCCGGGTCGGTCCGGCGGTCCACGCCGATCGACGCCCGCAGCGTCTGCAGTTGCTGCTCGAGGTCGGCGAGGACCTGCATGGCGGCATCGGTGCGGCCCATGACGCGACCGAGACGCAGGGCGCCGTCCAGCACCGCTTTGAAGGTCTGCGGCTTGAGGGAGAAGACGTCGGGTGCCCCGCCGTCCCACGCCGCGAGGGCCTCGTCGAGCTGCGAGCGGGAGACGGCGCACACCTCGCACTGGTCCTGCGTGACGATCAGGTCGGGCTGCGCCTCCCGAAGCTGCTCCAGATCCACGTCGTACAGGCTGAGCCCGTCCTGCAGGGTTGAGGTGACGGCGTCGTCGATGGCCTTCGAATCCCGCGCGCTGTCGTAGGTCGGTGCCGTGACGACGGGAACGTCTTCGATGGGGTCCGGGAAGTCGCACTCGTGCGAACGGGCCACGAGGTCCTCCGCGGCGCCGAACGCGCAGATCCACTCGGTGGCGGCGGGCAACAGGCTGGCGATGCGCATGGCGTGTACGGCGAGCGGTGCGGTGCAAACGACGGGGGTGTACTGGGACCTTCGGGGCGCCTTCGGTCCACAAGGCTCATCGGAGGGGCGGGCGCCGGGTGTGGAAGTCGGTCTCCAGCTGGTAGGCGTGGGCGAGTGCCAGCGCGGCGTCGTCGCGGTACAAGGCCCCGAGGAACGAGATGCTGCCCGGCTGCTTGCGGTAGGACGGCTGGTCCTCGGCCGGGTGGAAAGCATTCGGGACGCACACGCACGGATGCCCGGTGAGGTTCGTGATGCCCAGCACGCCTCCACGAAAGCTGGGGCAGACGAAGGCGTCGAGGTCCGCCATGACGCCATGCATCGCCTGCATGAGACGCGTGCGGGCACGCCTCATCTGCGTGTGCTCGACGGCCGGAATCATGCGCGCCGTGCGGAAGACGTGCGGCCAGGCGTCTGTGCTCTGCCGCTTCATGGCGTCGATGCCGTCGCTGCGCGTCAACCCGTCGAACGCCGACGCCGCCTCCACATCGAGCGTATTCAGCATTGCGCCGATCGGCAGGTCGGTGGGCAGCGAGATCGGCCGGAGCTCGACCCCCAGGTCGCGGAGCACCTGCAGCGTCTGCTGGTCGGCCTCCGCGTTGTCGTACTCTCCGTTGAACGCCTCCTCCACAACCCCCACGCGCAGCTCCGTCACGTCCATCGACGCATCGAACGGGAAGGGGGCATCGACGGAGGCCGGATCCCCGTCGTCGGCGCCGCGGATGGCGTCGTACACGTACGCGCAGTCGACGGCGGAACGGGCCATCGGGCCGAGCTTGTCCATCGTCCATGACAGCGCCATCGCGCCGGTGCGCGGCACCGTCCCGAACGTCGGGCGATGCCCCGTCACGCCGTTGCGGGTGGAGGGCGAAACAATCGAGCCGAGCGTCTCGGAGCCGATCGCGAACGGAACGGCGCCCGCCGCGACCGCGGCCCCTGGTCCTGCCGAGGAGCCGCTGGAGCCCTGCTCGAGATTCCACGGGTTGCGGGTTTTTCCGCCGTACCACACGTCGCCCCAGGCGAGGGCACCCAACGTGAGCTTGGCGACGAGCACGGCGCCCGCGGTGTCGAGGCGGTTCACAACCTCGGCGGTGGCCTTGATCTGCTGGTTCTTGTACGGCTCGGCACCCCAGGTCGTCTCGTAGCCGTCCACGGCGAGCAGGTCTTTCGCGCCCCAGGGAATGCCGTGCAACGGGCCGCGCCACTGATCTTCGGCAATCTCTGCGTCCGCCGTCTCGGCGGCGCTCATCGCCCGGTCTTCTGTGAGCGTAATGACGGCCTTCAGCTTGGGGTCGAGCGTGCGCAGCCGCTCCAGGTACAGCTCCGTGAGCTCCACGCTCGTCACCTGCCCGGTGCGCAGCCAGTGGGCCAGTTCCGGAAGCGAGGCGTACGCCAGGTCCTCTTCCGCCGAGGGCTTGCTGGACCGCGGAAAGTGGGTGCGCACGCCGTCCTGCGCGGCCGGGACCGCCGGGATCTCGGCCCCGCCGATCCGGGGATCGAACACCGTGGCCGGAGGGCGGTCGTTGGGCATCGGAAGCTCGCGGAGTGCCTTGTATCCCTCCAGATTGTCGTTTAGGTCTTCCACCATCATCTCCCGCTCGTCGGGCGTGAAGGAGACCCCGGCAATGGTCTCCGCGGCTTCGATGTGATCGGTGGTGATGGGCCCTTCGTCGTCCGCCGCCTGCGCGTAGAGGACCCCGGGAAACAGCGTTCCGCCCAATCCGAGGGCGCTACAGGCTTCGAGAAAGGCGCGACGATCAACGCTCATGGGTTCGGATTCCTGGGTTCTGGTTGCTGGTTTGGTTTCCGCGGATCGAGTGCCGGCCATCCCGGCGTCCGCACCGACCCACCTTTTTCCATTCTCTATGCGCCGCCTTCCACTCATTCATCCCTCCACACCTCCCTTCCTCCAGAGTTGTTGTAGCCTCTGCAGACCACGACCTCCACATCGATCCAGAAACAGGCACCCGAAGCGAGAACCAAGACCTACGCGGTGTTCTCCTTCGTCGACACGAAGGTGAGGTCCGGCCAGTTGTCGATGGTTCGCTCGAGGCGAAAGTCGCTGAGGCCGAGGTAGGCGAGCGATCCGTCGGCGTCCCGGAAGAGGTTGTCGATTTCGCTGGCCTCGAACGCGTCGAGCGTTTCGGCCGGGCCGTCCACCCAGCGGCAGCAGGTGTACTGCACGCCCGTGAGGTGGGCATCGACGTTGTACTCGTCGCGGAGGCGGGCCAGCGTCACGTCGAACTGCAACTCGCCCACGGCACCGAGGATGTAGTCGTTGCCCTGCAGGGGACGGAAGACCTGAATGGCCCCCTCTTCGCTGAGCTGCGTGAGCCCTTTGCCCAGGTGCTTGGCGCGGAACGGGTCGTCGAGGTGCACCTTCCGGAAGTGCTCTGGGGCGAAGCTGGGCACCCCGGTGAACTGAAGCGCCTCGCCGCTGGTGAAGGTGTCGCCGATCTTGATCGTCCCGTGGTTCATGACGCCGATGATGTCGCCCGGGAAGGCGGTATCGACGCCCTCGCGGTCCTGCGCCATGAACGTGGTGGCGTTGTTGAGGCGCGTCTCCTCGTTGGTTCGCTGATGCTCCACGGTCATGCCGCGCTCGAACTGGCCGGAGCAGATGCGGACGAAGGCCATGCGGTCGTGGTGCTTCGGATCCATGTTCGCCTGGATCTTGAAGACGACGCCCGTGAAGTCGTCTTCGTACGGCGAGACCGTCCGCGTGGTGGTGGGACGCGGGCGCGGGGCCGGGGCGATCTCGACGAACGTGTCGAGCATGTCGCCGACGCCGAAGTTGCTGAGCGCGCTGCCGAAGAAGACGGGGGTCTGCTCGCCGTCGAGGTAGCGTTGCACGTCCAGGTCGTTGCCCGCCTCGCGGACCAGCTCCACGTCGAACCGCAACTCGTCGGCCTGGCTGCCGAGCACGTCGTCGAGCTGGTCGTCGTCGAGGTCGTCGATGGGCAGGCGCTCGTGCTCGCCCTGCATGTCGGCGTGCGAGAAGAGGTGCAGCTCGTCGCGGTACAGATTGTAGGTGCCGCGGAACCGATCGCCCATGCCTACGGGCCAGGAGAGCGGCACCGTTTCCAGCTCCAGCGTCTGCTCGATGTCGTCCAGAATGTCCAGCGGAGGCAGCCCGTGGCGGTCCATCTTGTTGATGAACGTGATCACGGGCATGTCGCGCATGCGGCAGACCTCCATCAGCTTGCGCGTCTGGCGCTCCACCCCCGCCGCATTGTCCAGCACCATGATGACGCTGTCGGCCGCCGTCAGCACGCGGTACGTGTCTTCCGAGAAGTCGCGGTGGCCCGGCGTGTCCAGCAGGTTGAGCTCCAACCCGCGGTAGGGGAACTTCATGACCGACGACGTCACACTGATGCCGCGATCTTTTTCCATCGACATCCAGTCGCTGCGGGCGTGGCGGTCGGCCTTGCGGGCCTTGATCTCACCGGCTTCGTGAATGGCACCGCCCATCAGGAGCATCTTCTCCGTCAGGGTCGTCTTTCCGGCGTCCGGGTGGCTGATGATGGCGAAGGTCCGGCGACGATCGACCTCTTTTTTGATGGTCGGATTGGCGGGGGGCGCCTCATCGGCGACCGTTTCCGTTGCACTCACGAGCGTTCGGCGGTCTGCGAAGGATGTTGCGAATGGAGGATTTAGAACGATGCATCAAGAGGGTACGCAGCGAGGGCGTCATCGTTTGCCCCTCACCACAAATTGACGCGTCCGGCGCCTCAAACGCCGTGGATCAGGGACCGGAAGCGACGCATCAGGAGCCGGAGGCCTGAGGCGAAGCCTGCACGACGCGAATGCCGCGCAGCCCGATCTCCCCGATGGTCTGTCCCGCCTCGCGGAACGGAATCCAGAAGAGTCCATCCTTCTCTCCGGTTTTCATCGCCCCGGCATCCAGGGAACCGCGGGCCCGGGCCGTTCGCTCCGCGGTCGGCGTCCGAAAGATGACGGTAAACGCGTAGCGAACAGGGTGGGCGTTCTGGTTCTCCAGGCGAATGACCACGCCGTTGTTCTGGGTGTCGGCCTTGCTGTAGAAGATGTACGAGAAGCGAACGCCGCGGTGGGTGGTGATCTCGGTCCAGGCCTCCTCGTGCCAAGACGGCGCGGTCGAGGTGTCCGATGCTGTGGGATCGGGCGTCTGCGCGGCCGCCACAGGCGGGATTCCCCACAGGATGCCCGCGGCCAGCGCCAGAGCAAGCAGCCACCGTCTCGTCATGAGGACTTGGGTTCGCTGAGTGCACGTGTCACTTTGCATACGCACTCGAGGCGGAATCGATCTGTGTCCCCGGCACGTGCAGGCGCGGGGCGGGCTGTTCGTCGAGTGGCTGCTAGATGAAGGCGATGGCAAGGGCCGACACCCCGATGATGAGTCCCACGCCGGGCGCCAGAGCGCGGCGCAGGCGCGGAGTGCCCGTGGCAAAGACAATGCCCCCCTTCAGAAGGGTGTTGGCCGCGGCGCCGAGGAGAATGGCCCGCGCCGCCGTTTCATGGGCGATGTCGCCTTCCGGTCCGCTGAGTTGCGCCATCGAAAGGGTGATGGCGTCCACGTCGGCCAGCCCCGACACAACGCTCGACACGTACACGCCCGCCGTCCCGAAGTAGCTCTGCGCCGCGTTGGCGGCGACAAGGATAACGGCGTAGAGCAATCCGAAGGTGATGGCGGGCCCCAGGCGAAAGGGGTTCGTGAAGTGAGCCTCCTCTTCGTCGCGGTCGGGCGTTTGCCGCACGTACAGATACACCGCGTAGCCGGCGCCGGTACTCATGACCACGAGCACCGGCATCCAGACCACCTGCAGCAGCGGCTGGTTGATGGCCGCCACCTCCACGAGCACGCGGATGAACATGAGCGTCCAGGCCAGCACGATGGCCAGAGCGAAGGGCACGGCGTAGCCGTCCACGTCGCGGCTGCGCTGTGCGAACGTCAGCGTCACGGCCGTGCTCGACGCGATGCCGCCGAGGATTCCGGTCAGCCCCACGCCGCGCCGGGGCCCCACGACCTTGATGAGGACATAGCCGAGAAAGCTGATGCCCGAGATGAGCACGACCATCAGCCACACGTCGTACGGCACCAGCACGTTGAACGGCACCGGGCCGTAGCCCTGCTGCGGGAGCAGCGGCAGGATGATGACGGTAATCACGGCGAACTTCAGCGTGGCGAACACGTCTTCGCGGTCGATCTCCCGCGCCAGCGAGTGCGTCTGAACCTTCAGGGTGAGCAAGACGGCCGTGGCCACCCCGAGGGCCGCCGCGATGCGCAGGTGTCCCAGGTAGCACAGAGCGCCGATCAGGAGCGCGAGAAATGCGGCAATCTCCGTGGTCAGCCCGGTGTCGGCGGCGCGGGCACGCAGAAAGTGGCCCACCGTCAGCAGAGCGGCGATGCCGAGGACGACGCCCGCCAGCACGAGCGGCGCGGCCAGGGTGTCGGCCACCAGCGCGGCGGCGCATCCAACCAAGGCGATGAGCGGAAAGGTGCGCGCCCCGGCGAGAATCTCGTTGGTGTCATCGGGGGCCCGCCGCTGGAACGCGTACTCGCGCTGCAGCCCGATCAAGAGGCCGACGACAAGCGCAACGCCGAAGCGGTAGAAGAGATCGAGAGGGGCAAGGTCCATTGCAACACAGGGCGTGGGCGGGACGGTGGATAACACTTTGTTAACACGACGTCTCAGCGATTCGTTCGGACGTCGCCTTCCGTGATGGCGAACTCGATGGGACGGCCCCTGCGCCGGCAGGGCGGGGCGATGGGGCTCAAACCGGGGCTGCCGCTTCTTGGGGACCGCGCCATCCGGCCTCCAACGCGGCGCCGGACGCGGGGGACAGCCAGCCATTCCACCAGTAATACAGAAGTCCCAGGTACTCGTGGACGGCCGTCGTCGTGTCTTGCAGCCCCTCAGCGGCGGGAAGGACCGACATGAGCGTAAACGGATCGCGGATGCCCTGATGGTCTGTCGGCGCCGGCACGACCTCCACGCCGGTGGCGCGGAAGGTTGCCAGCGCCCGGCGCATGTGCCAGGCCGAGGTCACGAGCACGACCTGTTCGATGCCCCGGTCGCGGCACAGCCGGGCGGTGTAGACGGCGTTGGTGCGCGTGGTCGTGCTCTTCGCTTCGTGCAGGATGGCATCCGCCGGGACGCCCCAGCGGGTCATGAGCGCCTCCATGGCCGGGGCCGAAGGAGCACCGGGGGTGCGCCACGGCAGTGCGCCGCCGCTGGCAATGATGCGAGGCGCAACGTCGGCCCGGTACAGGCGTGCGGCGTGCCAGAGCCGATCGGCGGCGTCGTTCAGGTCGGCGTGCGTGCGGCGGCCGGCCGGCGGAGTGAGCCCGCCTCCGAGCACGACGATGGCCTCGGCCTTCGGCACCGACGTCGCCTCCTGCGGTGGAAACGGCGCTTCGAGTCCGGCCATGAGCGTATGCCCCATCCACGGCGTGGCGCACGCCCACAGCCCCAGCGCCCCTACGACGACGAGCCCGCGTCCCAGCCTGGCGCGCCATCGGGACAGAAGCGCACCGCCCAAGATTAGCAGGAGTCCCAGGCCCAGCGGCTTGGCGAGGAGGCCGATGATTTTGGCGGCGAAGACAGACACGGCTTCCGGGGTATCGTGAACGTGAGCGGCTGGCGGCGCGCGAAACGATCCTCGGATCTATTCGTCGAGGGCGCGCTTCACGGCCCGTCGCAGGCGCGGCTGGTGCAGATGCACGGGGGCTGTCTTCTTTTCCTTTCGCTTCCGCTTGGTGGCTCGCAAATTCAGCATCTCGACGAGCAGGGAGAAGCCCATTGCCGAATAGATGTATCCTTTTGGGATGTGCTGGCCCAACCCCTCGGCCATGAGCGTCACGCCAATGAGCAGCAGAAAGCTCAGCGCCAGCATCTTGACGGTGGGATGCTCCGTGATAAAGTCGGCAATGGAGTTGACCGTGGCGATCATCACGAAGATGGCGATCGTCACGGCGATGATCATCACCTCGACGTGCTCGGCCATGCCCACGGCAGTAATGACGGAGTCGAGCGAGAAGACGAGGTCGAGCAGAAAAATCTGAGTGATCACGCCCGCAAACGTGACCGTAGCCGCCTGGGCCATGCTTCCGTCTTCGCCCTCCAGCTTCTCGTGGATCTCGGTCGTGGCCTTGCCGATGAGAAACACACCGCCGCCCATCAGGATCAGGTCGCGCCCACTGAAGCCGTGCTGCAGCACCTCGAACAGTGGAGCCGTCAGCGTCATGATCCAATTGATGCCCAGCAGCAGAAGCACTCGACCCGCGAGGGCCATTCCAAGGCCCACCCGCTGCGCCAGCAGCTGCTGCTCCTCCGGCAGCTTATTGGCCAGGATGGAAATAAACACCACGTTGTCGATGCCCAACACGATTTCCAGCAGCGTGAGCGTGCCCAGCGCAATCCACGCTTCGGGCATCGTAATCCATTCGAAGGTCATGGGTACGGGGATGATGGGGAGGTCTTATGCGAACATGCAGGCCAAACGGACCGGAGGCAATCCGCGACCGTCTACGCGCCTCGGGAAACAGCTGACTGCAAGCGGACCATGCAGAAGGAACGAGGCGGCGGATTCAAATCCAAGACGAATCCTTGGTGCGCAGCGTTCGCCTGTACTGATTTCCCGGAATTCGCGTTCTTGCGCCCCGTTCGCTCATTGCATTGATTGCAGCATTCGTGTCTTCTTCGATTCCTGCTCGCTACGATGCTCACTTGGATCAAGATGGGATGCGGGCATCTCATCGCCGCTCCTCTCCTCCTCGTCGCGCTTTTCGCGGGACTGGCGATGACCGGCACCTCGGGATCCTCGGTCCCCCACGTCCTCGTCCTTCTGGCAGTCATGGTGATCGCCGGAGGCGTCGGGGGTGGCATTCTGGTCTACGTTTGGCGCGAGTACCTGCAAGCGCTCGACGAGGGACGGCTGTACTCCTCCTCGGCCGTGCCCACCGCCTCCGGATCGCCGGACGCGTCAACCGTCGACTCCGAGCAGGATCTTCGTTCGCACGAGGCAGCGACCGCAGGCGAGACACGGCCTGCGTCTCCACCGTCCCCTCCACACCTTCCCGATGACGCGCGGCCGTGGGAAGAACGCGACGAATGGGCCGACGGACGCATTGCCACCGGTCGGGCCACGCACGACACCATCGCCAGCGGACGAACGGTGCTGCTGTCCGGCGGATTGTTCGCCGCCATCGGGCTGGCCTTGCTGGCAGCATCGTTCTGGTCGAGCGATCCCCCCTGGGTCTTGGGCCTTGTTTTCTCGACCTGTGGCGCCGGCGTGATGGCCCTCGGCGTCTATCGAATTCGGCGGCGCCGGCGGTTCGGCACGACGACCTTCGTGATGCACACGCTGCCCGGTGCGCTGGGAGGACCGTTGTGTGGAATGCTGGAAACCGGCGTACGCCGCGACGAGGCCCCGGCCACCGGCTTCCGCATCCAGCTTTCGTGCTACCGCCGACGCGTGACCCGCGACTCCGACGGACGCCGTGACGTCGATCGCACGCTGTTGTGGCGCGACGAGAAGCAGATGGATCCGCATCGGACCGCCTCGGATGAGACTCTTCACGTTCCGGTCGTCTTCCAGCTGCCGGAGGATCTGCCGGCCACCACCGCCGAGAAATCCCCCACCCGGTACCAGTGGCTGCTGGAAGCGTCCGCCGAGGTGCCCGGGGTGGACTACGCCGCCCTCCTGGAGGTGCCTGTGTTTCCGGTTGCCCCAGACAACTCCGCCCCCGTCGCGGCCTACGCCCTGTATGAGCGGCATCACGACGCGGACGCAGGCACCAGCCCAGGCATCACGGTCGACCACCCGGCCGAGGACGCGCTGGTCATTGCGTTCGGCCGCGCTCGCCGTCCGTGGACGGCGGTTCTGTTCACGGTCCTGACTCTCCCTCTCGCAGCGCTGGCGTGGGCTCTTCTTCCCAACATCGTGCAGGCCCTTATTCCGGGCCTCATGGCCGGGCTGCTGGGCTGGGGTGCGTACGACTATTGGACCTATCGGAGCCGGATTCGGGTGGACCCCACGGGCATTACGGTGCAGGCAGGAACGCCGGGCCAGGTTTCCACGACCCGCTTTCCGTGCGAAGAGCTGCAGGACGTGGAGGTCGTGGCCGCCGGCGATGCGTACGCGCTTCACCTCCACCGATCCGTGCGGGACGGGGCCTCAGAAGGAGCCAACCGGATCAGAGACGTGCTGCAGTCCCTACGTCCTCGACCGGCAAGCACCGGCGCGTCGTGGGACGACCCCCTGGAGCGACACGGGATGACCCAGGATCGGCTCGTCGCCGCACGCATGCTGACGAATCATCAAGAGGCCGAATGGCTGGCGTCCCAGATCGAACAGTCCGCCAGTCGCCTCGCTCGCAAGCGCGAGGACACAGCCCCGCCTCGGTCATCGTCTCTCCCATAGCGACGCTTCGGAGGCACACTCGCCCCGCGGCCTGATCCGCTAAAGAAACGTCGCGATCCAGTTGCGGAGTTCCGGGATGCCCCGGTTTGTCTTGGCGGACGTCAGCACAATGGGCAGCTCCAGCCCGACGCCCTCCAGCAATTGCTCCACCCGGCGTTTGCTCTGCGCCCGCTGGTTGCCCGAAAGCTTGTCGGCTTTGGTCAGCGCCAGCAGGTGCGGGACGTCGCCGCCGTGCAGAAAGTCGATCACGTCCTCGTCTGCCTCCATCGGCGGATGGCGGCTGTCAATCAGGTGGATGACGGCTCGAAGTGTGGGGCGCTCGGTCAGATATCGCTCGATGAGTGCGGCCCATCGCTCGCGCTCTTCCTTCGACACCTTGGCGTATCCGAATCCCGGCAGATCCACGAAATAGAAACGCCGGTCGATGAGGTAATAGTTGAACTCGCGCGTTTTGCCCGGCTTCTTGCTCGTGTAGGCCAGTTTCTTGCGCCCCAGCAGTGCGTTCAGCAGCGAGCTCTTGCCAACGTTCGACCGGCCGATGAACGCGATTTCCGGCTTTCCGTCGGGGGGCAATTGGTCCCACTGGGCGCAGCCTTTGACAAACTCAGCGGTGTCGTACATCGGACGGAACGGTTTCGGATGCAGGAATGCGGAACGGAAACGTGCGCTGTGGAGAACTGCGCAGCACGGACAACCAGCAGAAGCCGTGCCGCCGACCAGGCGGGGCACGGCTTCTGCTGGGGTTCCCGTAGCCGACCGGAAGGGGCGCTCAAATCAGGCGAGCACGTCGCGCACGGTTTCGCCGATGAGAGCCGGGTTTTTCACGACCGTGGCACCGGCCGCTTCGAGCGCGTCGAACTTGGCCTGGGCGGTGCCCGATCCGCCCGACACGATGGCCCCCGCGTGGCCCATGCGGCGTCCCGGAGGCGCCGTGCGTCCGGCAATGAAGCCGAAGACCGGCTTGCTCATGTGCGCCTCGATGTACTCGGCGGCCTCCTGCTCGGCCGAGCCGCCAATCTCGCCGATCAGCACCACGCCCTCCGTCTGCTCGTCGTCCTCAAACAGCTTGAGCGCATCGATGAAGCGCGTTCCAATGATGGGGTCGCCGCCGATGCCCACGGCGGTACTCTGCCCGTATCCAGCGCGCGTCAGCTGATCCACGGCCTCGTACGTAAGCGTGCCGGAGCGGGAGATCACGCCGATGGAGCCCTCCTCGAAGATCATCGCCGGCATGATGCCTACCTTGCAGGCCCCCGGCGTGATGGCGCCCGGACAGTTGGGCCCAATGAGGTGTGCGCCTTTCCTCTGCACGAAATGGTAGGTCGGCTTCATGTCCTTCACCGGAATGCCCTCGGTGATGCAGATGATCACCTCGATGCCCGCCGCGGCCGCCTCTTGGATGGCGTCGGCCGCAAACGGCGGGGGGACGAAGATGATCGACGTGTTGGCGCCCTCTTCCTCTACGGCCTCCGACACCGTGTTGAACACCGGGCGGTCCAGGTGCGTCTGCCCGCCCTTGCCGGGCGTGACGCCGCCGACGACCGTCGTTCCGTACTCGATCATCTGCTCGGCGTGGAACGTGCCTTCGGACCCGGTAAAGCCCTGGACGACGACACGGGTGTCTTCATCAACGAGAATGCTCATCCGCTTGCAGCGAGTTGGATTGTGAAGGAAAGACGGGTGCGAGACGCCGACGCAGCCGGGTCAGGAATGGCGCAGGCGTTCGCGACGACCGGCTTCGTCAACGGTGAGAGCATAGCCGACAGCCCGGGGAACCGCAACCTCTCCTGCAATTCTTGACCTTCGGATCTTGCCCGGCGGGCGGGCCCTGCGCCCCCTTCGAGCCGGCGCCCCTCGTGATGCCGTCACTGCGCGTTCAGCGTCTGGATCACGTCGCCCACCTGGAGCAACACCGACTCGTCGAAGTGCGGACCGAGCAGTTGAAGCCCCACGGGCAAGTGCGGCTCGGCGGGATGCTTGCCAATGGGAACGGTGAGACCGGGCACACCGGCCAGGCTGGCGGGGACGGTATAGACGTCGTTGAGGTACATCTCCAGTGGGTCGTCCGTCTTCTCCCCGAACTGGAAGGGGGGCGTTGGAGTGGCCGGCGTCACGAGCACGTCGACCTTTTCGAAGGCGCGGTCGAAGTCGTGGCGGATGAGGCGGCGGACGCGTTGCGCTTTTTCGTAGTAGGCGTCGTAGTAGCCGGCCGAGAGGGCATACGTCCCGAGCATAATGCGGCGCTTCACCTCGTCGCCGAAGCCTTCGGTTCGGGTCTGCGTGTAGAGCGCGTCAAGGGCCGAGACCGTTTCGTCCAACTCAGCATCCACGGCGTCGCCGCCCTCGCCGTTGGACTGCATCGCCTTCAGCCGGGCCTGCTGCTCTTGAAGCGCTGTTTTGGCGTCCTGGAGATCGGCACGGTGGCCGTAGCGGACGCCGTCGTAGCGGGCCAGGTTGCTGGAGGCTTCGGCCGTCGCCACGAGGTAGTAGGCTGCCACCCCGTACTCGGTGTGCGGCAGCGAGACCTCTTCGACGTGCGCTCCTTCGTCGTGCAGCGCCTCAATCTGGGCATGTACCATGCGGCGAATTTCGGAGTCAAGGCCGTCGCCGTAGTACTCTTTCGGCACGCCGATGCGCAGGCCCCCGATGTCGCCGGTGAGGGCCGCCGTGTAGTCCGGCACCTCCACCGCAGCGGTGGTCGCATCGTGGGCGTCGTTGCCAGCGATGGCTTTCATCACGAGGGCGGCGTCCTCAACGCTGTGGGCGAGCGGGCCGATGACGTCGAGCGACGAGGCGTGGGCCACCAGTCCATAGCGACTCACGCGTCCGTAGGTCGGCTTGAGGCCCACGACGCCGCTGTACGCGGCCGGCTGCCGCACCGAGCCGCCCGTGTCGCTGCCGAGGGCCACGTGGCAGAGACCGGCCGCCACCGCCGCCGCCGATCCGCCCGACGATCCGCCCGGCACGTAGTCGGGATCCGCCGGGTTCCGAACCGGCCCGTAGTGCGACGTTTCGTTCGACGAGCCCATCGCGAACTCGTCGCAGTTCGTCTTGCCGAGGAAGATGGCGCCGGCGTCGCGCAGCCGCTCGATGACCGTGGCGTCGTACAGCGAATCGAAGGCGTCGAGCATCTTCGACCCGCAGGTCAACTGCTCGCCGCGAATTGCAATGTTGTCTTTCACCCCTACGACGAGACCGGCCAGCGGGCGCGCGTTGCCCCGCTCGCGTTGGCTGTCGAGGTAGCGCGCGTGATTGAGCGCCCCCTCGCGATCGACCGTCAGGAACGCGTTGAGCTCGTCGTTGCGCGCCTCAATGCGGTCCAAAAACGAAGAGACCACGTCTTCACAACGGGTCTCTCCTTGCTCGATCGCACGATGAGCGTCGGCAAACGTGGGGTGGTCCATGCTGCGGCGAGGCAGTTCGATGAAAGAGAGGGGCGGGAGCGGCGGGACGGCGCACAGAACCTGCGCGGGAGACCCCGATCGTGGGGAGACCCCGATCGTGGGGAGACCCCGATCGTGGAAGCACCGCGGGGGCAGAATGCACGACCCACCGTGCCGATCGCCCGCGAAGGACTTCGGTTCCGGACAGCGTCGGCGGGGCCACACCGGCTAGCGCTGCGTCATGGGCGGAGGGCCCTGCGCCGTCACGACGACGTCTGCTCGGAGGGTTCCTGCTGTCCGGAATTCGAGGAGGACGTTCCGGAGGACTCGGACGGCGCCGGCTCGGGCGAGGCCTGCTGCTGGCGGGCCTGCGGAGCGCCCTGCTGCGGCGCGCGCGGCTGGTCGATCTGCTGCCGCTTGTCCTCCACGTCCAACTCTTTGGAAATTTCGTTCGTGGCATCCTTAAACTCGCGGATGCCCTTGCCAATGCCCCGGGCAATCTCCGGAATCCGCTTCGCGCCGAAGATCAGGAGCACGACGGCAAAAATCAGAATGAGTTCGAGGGGACCTGGCGTTCCCATGGCGGTTCGGTCGGACAATTCAGAAAATAGCACGTCCCGTTTGTACGATGTCGCGGGCATGCCGGGGTGGGGCGCAGATGCACACCGTGCAATGTACGCGCCGTGCAATGTACGCGGGGGCGCCGAGGACGTGCGATAAGTTCCAGCTAATTCGCGCAGGTCATTCGCGGACCCCCGCGCGACGGGACGTTGGATCCGAACGGCACCGTCCCAACGCGGTTCCACGATGTCGGCTGGGACGACGCCCAATTGGCACCGGGAAACAGCGGTCGCAGACCTCGTGTTGGTTGCAGTCCGATCTCTCCCCCCGCCGAGGGATCGGCCCCGGACCCGCCGGCGGCAGGACGTGTCCCCGCCCCGGGATCCCGGTTCCGGCGTCTCACTGATTTCCCGCATCCTCCCTCGAAGCGTCTTTCTGCCTATGTCGACCTCCGACTCTGGGACGTCCGCCCTGACCCGCCAAGAGATCCGTGCCTGGCCCAAGGCAGACCTGCACACGCACCTCGACGGCTCACCGCGCTTGGAGACGATGCTGGACATCGCACGGTCGGAGGGCAAGATGGACGTGCTGCCGGCCGACGATGTGGACGGCCTCCGCGACGCGCTGCGCGCAATCGACGAGTCGGAAACCCTGGAGTCTTACCTCGACTGGTTCCAGTACACCATCCCGCTGATGCAGACGAAGACCGCCCTCCGCCGGATTGCCTACGAGCTCGTCGCGCAAAACGCCGAGGAGAACGTACGCTACCTGGAGGTTCGGTACGCGCCCATTCTGCACATCGAGGAGGGACTGACGCTCGAGGAAGTCAACGACACTGTGCTTCAGGGATTGGCGCGCGGCGAGGAGGAGTTCGACGTGAAAACCAGCCTCATCATCTGCGGGCTGCGCGACCGCTACGAAAGCGCCTCGATGCGGCAGGCCGAACTGGCCTCGGCGTATCGGCACCGTGGCGTCGTTGCGTTTGACCTGGCCGGCGGCGAGGCCGGCAACCCACCGAAGGGCCACCTGCACGCGTTTTACCACGCCCGCAACAACCTGCTCAACCTCACCGTCCACGCCGGCGAGTCGTGGGGGCCGGACTCCATCCGTCAGGCCATCTTTTACTGCGGTGCCCACCGGATCGGCCACGGCATCACCCTGCAGCAGGACCCCGAACTGATGCAGTACTTCGTCGATCACCGCATCCCGCTCGAAATCTGCCCGACCAGCAACGTGCAGACGCACGTCGTTCCGAGCCTTGACGCGCACCCGATCACGACATACGTCGAGGCCGGGGTTCCCGTCACCGTCAACACCGACAGTCGCCTCTTCAGCCGCACCTCGGTGACCGACGAGCTCTGGCGGGTGCACAAGCACTGCGGCGTCCCGGCCGACCGGCTGCGCGAAATTGCGCTGAACGGATTCCGCTACGCCTTCCTCCCGTTCGACGAGAAGAAGCAGCTCTTCCGCGGCGTGCTGGATGCGTTTCCGATGGCCTCGATGCCCGAGCCGCTCATCTGGTAACTTCCGGACTCCCAACGCCACGCGGCCCCTGCATCGGAGCCCCTTGCTCCCTCGATTCTCCGTCCCGGATCCGCTAAGTTTTACCGTCCTGTGGACGACGGCTTCTGTTCTCGACCTCGCTTCTGCCCCTCACCCTTTGCCCTGACTCTATGCCCGAAACGGTCCAGCGTGCCACGTCGCTTCGTGGTACCCTTTCGCTCCCGGCCGACAAGTCGATCTCCCACCGCACCATGATGCTGTCGGCCCTGGCCGACGGCACCTCGCGGATTCACAACTTCCCTACCTCGGCGGATCCGCAGTCTACCCGAGCGTGCATGGAGGCCCTTGGCATTGCCACCGAGCGAGACGACGACGGCGTGATGATCGTGGAGGGGCGCGGACTCGACGGGCTGCGGCCTCCCTCGGAGCCGCTGGACTGCGGCAACTCGGGCACGACGATGCGCCTGCTCTCGGGCATTCTCGCCGGACAGCAGTTCGGCAGTGTCTTGACGGGTGACGCGTCGCTGCAGCAGCGCCCGATGAAGCGCATCGCCGACCCGCTGCGGGCGATGGAGGCGCGCGTGCAGTTGGTGGACGGGCATGCGCCCATCCGCATCCGATCGGCGCGGTCCGGGCTGGAAGCCATCGAGTACCGGCTGCCGGTGGCGTCGGCGCAGGTCAAGTCGTGCGTCTTGCTGGCCGGCCTGTATGCGCGGGGCACCACAACGGTTGTCGAGCCGGTGCCGTCGCGGGATCACACCGAGCGCATGCTGGAGCTGGACGCCAACGAAATCGGGGGGGTCCGGCGCATCTCCGTCAAGGGCGGCCATTCGGTTCCCGCCCGGACCTGGACGGTGCCCGGCGATTTCTCCGGCGCCGCGTTCTTCATCGTCGGTGCCACGCTGCTCCCCGACAGCGAACTGGAGATGGAAGGCGTGGGCCTGAACCCCTCGCGCACGGCCCTGCTGGAGGTCCTCGACGGCATGGGCGCCGACATCACGGTGCAGAACGAGCGGATCGAGGGCGGGGAGCCGATGGGCGACCTGACGGTCCGCTCCGCTGCCCTAGACGGCGTGGAGGTCGGCGGCCGCCTCATCCCGAACCTCATCGACGAGGTTCCGATCCTGGCCGTCGCGGCCGCCTGCGCAGAGGGCACCACCGAAATCCGCGATGCCCACGAGCTTCGCGTGAAGGAGACCGACCGCCTCTCGGCCATGGCCGAAAACCTGTCGGCCCTCGGTGCCACGGTGCAGGAGCGCGAAGACGGCCTTACCATCGACGGCAAGGGGCCTGATCTGCTCGGCACGACGGTGCCCAGTTTCGACGACCACCGGATCGCGATGGCCATGGGCATTGCCGGTCTGGTCGCGCACGGCTCCACCACCGTCACCGATGCCGAGTGCGCGCGGGTGTCCTTCCCGGGCTTCTGGGACGAACTGCGACGCCTGGCGGACGCGTGAAGAGTGGATTCTTCAGCGCCGGGAACGGCCTACTCCGCCTCCTGGTCCGCCCTGTAGTGGCGACGGAGGGCGGGCAGCGTGTCGCCGCCGTACGTGTCCAGGAAGGCGTTCGCAAGCACGTAGGCGACCGTGGCCTCGGCCACCGTAGAGGCGGCGGGCACGCTCGTGATGTCGCTCCGCTCGTAGCGGGTGGGCTGGGCCTCGCCGGTCGCCGTGTCGACGGAGTCGAGCGGCTTGATGAGCGTTGGGATCGGCTTCATGTATCCGCGCACCACGATGGGCATGCCGTTCGTCGTGCCCCCTTCGATGCCCCCCGCCCCATTGGAGCGACGGGCATACGGCCCTTCGGCAATGTCGCGCTCCTCGCCGTGAATGATTTCGTCGTGCACCTGCGAGCCCGGACGAGAGGCATTGCGCACGCCATCGCCAATCTCGGCCGCCTTCTGCGCCTGGATGGAGCAAATGGCCTGGGCGAGCTTGCCGTCGAGCCGGTGCTCCCAGTGCGTGTAGGAACCGAGCCCGGGCGGGACGCCCGTCGCCACCACCTCGTAGATGCCGCCGAGCGAGTCGCGCGCCTTCTTCGTGTCCTCGATGTGCTCGATGCAGCGCTCCGTCATGTCGGGATCGATCATGCGCGTGGCGCTCTCGTCGGCCGCCTCGTAGAGGGCCTGCGCGCCGCCCTCGCGGAGCAGCGCGTTGCGGCGCTCGACCCAGGCCTCAGCACTGTCGAAGCCCACGTCACCGATGCGCACCACGTGGCTGCCCACGGTGATGCCAAAGGCGTTCAGCAGACGCCGGGCGACGGAGCAGCACGCCACGCGCATCGCGGTTTCGCGTGCGCTGGACCGGTCAATCACCGGGCGAATGTCGTCGAACTCGTACTTTTGCATGCCCGCCAGGTCGGCGTGTCCGGGCCGCGGCAGCGTCACCCGCTCCATGTCCTCGGGCGGGTCGCCCTCAATGGCCATCTTTTCCGGCCATCCCGCCCTGTCCTTTTCGTAGGCGCCGTTGTCCAGGCGGAAAGAAATGGGACTGCCCAGCGTCTTGCCGAAGCGGATGCCCGAGAAGATGTGCACGCGATCGTTTTCGATTTTCGAGCGCCCGCCGCGTCCGTAGCCCAGCCATCGCCGCGCCAGATGGGTGTTGATGTCTTCAGCGGTAAGCGGCAGGTGCGCCGGAACGCCTTCTACGATGCCAATGAGGGCTTCGCCGTGCGACTCGCCGGCCGTGAGGTATCGAATCATGCTGCGTGCGTTGCGTGAGAGGATTATCGGGGGAGGAATGTTTGGCGGACGGATGCCTGACGGACAGACCGGAAGAACGTTCAGCCCTCTCCCGTTCCACCATCGGCCGCACTCAATCGGCCGCATTCAATCGGCCGCATTCAATCGGCCATCTTCAGTCGATCGCATTCAGTCGATCGCATTCAATCGACCTCGTAGAAGGCACGGGAGCCGTCGCGGCGCTGCACCTGCACGAGCACCGGACCGCTGGCTTCTCGCACCTGCTGGCGCACGGCCTGGGGCGAGTTGACGCGTGTGTCGTCCACGTGCGTGATGACCACGTCCCGCGGAAGGCCCGCCTCGGCCGCCGCACCGTCGTTCTCTACGAAGGCGACGAACGCGCCGTCGGCAAGGTCGAACGCGCTGCGCTGCCGGTCGGTGAGGGCCGTCATGCCAAGGCCCCAGGCCTGCAACTCCACGATCTGCTCGCCCGGCGCATCGGGGCGGGCGTCCGACGGGCCGTTGTCGGGCGTGGCATCGCCGGAGGGCTCATCCTCCGGCGCAGCATCGGGCTGGAGCTCTTGGGTCCACTCCTGGTAGGCAATGGCGTCGCGCCCCATGAGGCGCGGCTGCACGGTGCGCCGCGTGCCGTCCCGCCACAGCGTCACCGCGATACGGTCGCCGGGCCGGAACTGTGCAACGGCACTCTGCAGCTCGCCCGGCGAGTCGACGTCGCTCCCCTCAATTTGGAGCACCACGTCGCCCGACTCAATGCCCGCCTGGCTGGCCGCGCTGCCGGTACGGACGTCCGCAATGTAGACGCCCTGAATGGTCGACAGACCGATCTCGTTCGCCACCTCGGCATTGACCTCCTGGATGCTGACGCCCAGAAAGCCGCGCCGCACGTCGCCGTACGCAATCAGATCGCTGACGACGCGGTCCACCAGGTTGGCGGGGACGGCAAATCCGTAGCCTTCGTACGATCCGCTCTCGGTCGCGATGGCGGTGTTGATGCCCACGAGCGCCCCCTGCATGTTCACCAGCGCCCCGCCCGAGTTGCCCGGATTGATCGCCGCGTCGGTCTGAATGAAGTTCTCGATGCGGAAGCTGTTGTCGATGATGTTGACCTGCCGCCCGAGGGCGCTCACAATGCCAGTCGTGACGGTCGAGGTGAGGCGAAACGGATTGCCCACCGCCACCACCCAGTCGCCCACCTGCAGGCGGTCGGAGTTGGCAAGCGGCACCGAAGGAAACGTCTCCCGCGCATCGATCTTGATCACGGCGATGTCCGTCGACGGGTCGTTGCCCACGACCGACGCCTCAAACTGGCGCTTGTCGGCCATCGTCACGGTGATGGACTCGGCGTTTTCGACGACGTGATTGTTTGTGACGATGTATCCTTTCGGGTTGATGAGCACGCCGCTGCCCACGCTGCGCCGCGGCACGGGCGGATTGCGGAAGAAGTCGCGCATGTCGCCCTCAAACTCGCGCGCCCTGTCGCCCGACGCGCCGGTGCGCACTTCAATAAAGACGACGGCAGGCGTGACCCGCTCGGCCACGTCGCGGAACAGGGCGTTCAGCGCCGTCGGCTCCGGGACGCGCATCTCGGCGGTGTCGCTTACCGATCCCGCGGTTGCCTCCGTACGGGTCAGTTGCACGCGCTCCACGCGCCGCATGGGCGTCTCTCGATCCCCGCCGTCCACAACCAGCATGAACAGAATGCCGGCCAGGAGTCCGGTGAGCATAAGGCCAATGCCGGCCAGGACGAGGGAAAGGCGCCGGGTATCGAACATGGGCGGCCGAGGGATCAAGGATGAAAGCGGGAGGAAGCGCACCCTATACCGGTCGAATTGTTTCTTTCGTCTGCGCCCTAGAAGCGCGCATTCGCCGCTGACGGGCCCTCACGGCCCTCCCCACGCGGGGGTGACGGAAACTTTACGTCTGCGCTCGCCATAGCAATTCTCTCTGCTGCACTTCACTTGCCCCCTGTCTCCGGATGCTCACCGCCCCGCTGTCTCTGGTTCGTCGCCCGGCCACTGCCCTCGCGCTCGCCGTCCTCCTCGGTGCTTTCGTCGCCCCGACGTCGAGCGTCGCCCAGCAGGAACTCCCCCCGATGTCCCTCAACGCCGTCGTGGATACGGCCTCGGCGCAGAACACCCCCATTTTGGTGGAGATCTATGCGCCGTGGTGCCCGTGGTGCCAGCGCATGCAGAAACAGGTATACGGAAGCACCCCCGTGAAGTCGTATCTGGACGAGCACTTCACCTACGCCCGTCTCAACGGGGATACCGAGGAAGGTGCGCATCAACTCGGCGGCCGCACGCTCAACTCGTCGCAGCTGGCCTCTGCGCTGGGGGCCCGCGGCTTCCCGACCACTGTCTTCCTCCGCCCCGACGGAACGCCCATCGGCACGCTGCCCGGCTTCATCGACCGGTCGACCTTCCTGCAGGTGCTGCAGTACGTGGGCTCCAACGCATACCAGAAGCAGAGCTTTCAGAAGTTCATGTCGAGCCAGGCGAAGTAACCGCCGCTCCACGGCCTGCTTGTTGCGCTCGTCGGTTCGTCCGTTCCATGCGTGTCAGTTACAGCGACGGGTACTACGTTCCTCTCCCCGACGGCCATCCCTTCCCGATGGCCAAGTTTCCGGCATTGCACCGGCAGTTGCTGGATGACGGCCTCCTCACGGACACCGAGGTGGTGGCGCCGCGCCAGGCCGAGTGGTCGGACCTCCTGCGCGTGCACACCACCAACTACCTGTCGAAGCTCGCGCAAGGTACCCTCTCGCGCCAGGAGGAGCGCCGGATGGGGCTTCCCTGGTCGAAACGACTGGTGTACCGCTCCCGGCTGGCCGTCCAAGGGACGCTGAACGCCGCGCTGATGGCGCTGGAGGACGGCGTGGCCGGCAACCTGGCCGGCGGTACGCACCACGCCTTCCCGGACCATGGCGAAGGCTTCTGCGTGCTGAACGATGTGGCCGTCGCCATCCGCGTGCTGCAGCGCTCCTGCTGGGTCCGCCGCGTGCTCATCATCGACCTCGACGTGCACCAGGGCAACGGCAATGCGGCGTTCTTCGCCGACGACACCCACGTGGTCACGTTCTCGATGCACGGCGCGCGGAACTACCCCTTTCACAAGCCGCCGTCGACCGTCGACGTAGAACTCGACGACGCCGTGGACGACGCCGCGTACATGGACGTGCTGGCCCGCCATCTGCCGGACGTCCTGGACACGGCCCGGCCCGATCTCGTCTTCTACCTCGGTGGCATCGACGTGGTGGACGGCGACCGCTTCGGACGCACGGCTCTCTCGCGCGCGGGCCTGCACCAGCGCGACGGCTACGTGCTGCAGCAAATCCACACGCGCGATCTGCCAGTGGTGCTTCTCTTGTCGGGCGGATATGCCGAAACGCCCGCGGCCACGGCCGACCTCCACGCCGTGATGCACCGCGAGGCGGCCCGCATCTTCTGATCCCGTTTCCGGATCCGCCGGGCGCCGTGGATCGAAGCACGAATCCGCCGGGCGGGCCGGGCCTGCCCCGCGCGCGGAAACGTTGCGACACTCCCCGGCGCTGCCGCTACTCGGTCTCATTCCCCAGAAGAGATTTGCCGAAGCTCTTCAAGGTAAAGACCGGGCACGGGGCCTTGCGCATCACTTTTTCGGCCACGCTGCCGATGAGGAAGCGCCGCAGCCCGGTGCGTCCATGCGTGGCCATTACGATGAGACCGGCCTCGTTCTCTTCGGCAAAGTCGACGATGTCGTGGGCCGCGTAGCCGACCATCGTGTGGGTGTTTACCGGCGCCACGTCAGCGACACGCTCGGCCATGCTGCTGAGCGCCTCCTGGGCCCGCTCTTGCACCTCCGGCAGCGACATCGTAAGCGGATCAACGCCGTACGCGTCGGGGTAGGCCACCTGCTCGATGACGTGCAGCAGGTCCAGCGACGCGTCGTACGCGGCCGCCAAGTCGCCCGCGTGATCAACGATGAGTGGGGACTGCTCCGACAGATCGACGGGCGCGAGCACCCGGTCCACGTACGGGCCCGGCGAGGGCTCCTCCCCCGCCAGCACCGTAAACACCGGACACGGCGCCTGCCGCACCACCTCTTCCGAGACGCTGCCGCTCAGCAGCCGATCCATGCCGCGCCGCCCGTGGGTGCCCATCACGATGAGGTCCACCTCGTGCTTGGTGGCGTGCTCGACGATGGCTTCCGCCGGTGAGACGCTCTCGATCTGTCCGTAGGAAACGTGCACACTGCCGCGTTCGTGGACGGGGGTCTTGACGTCGACGGTTGAGCCTGCCGCATAGAGCTCGCCCTGCTCGTCTGTGCGGAGCGGCAAAAAGTCCATCGGGTTTGCCGTGTCGGCCTCCTGCGGGGTCACGACGTTGAAGACGTACACCTCGGCATCGTAGCGCAGGGCTAGGTGCGCCGCGTGCGAAAAGGCATCCTCCGCACAGGGCGAAAAATCGGTCGGAAACAGGATGCGATCGATCGTCAGCATAAAGACAGGGGGATTGCAGGGAGGAAAAGGCACGAGCGTCGCGGCCCGTGCCGGCTGTCGGTCGGGATCTTCGGCGCAGGCCCCGGGGTGGGGCGGGCGTTCGTCAGGTCTCCGTCTTTCGCACTCAGGTGGCGTCTTCACTCTCCACCCACTGCACGGCGTGCTTCATCAACTCGGTGGCGGAGTCGAGGTTGAGCTTGTTTTTGATGCGGGCGCGGTACGACTCGACGGTCTTGACGGAGAGGTGCAGCCGTTCGGCAATGTCGCGCGTGGAGTTGCCGTGGCCGGTCAATTCGAAGACTTCCAGTTCGCGGTCGCTCAGCACTTCGAGCGGCGATTGCGTGATGCGCTCGCGGCCGCCGGTGGCCATGCTTTGCAGCAGCCGCTCATTGATCTCTTCGCTGACGTAGATGCCTCCGTTGAGCACCTGGCGCACGGCTTTCACGATCACGTCGCCGGCCTCCATCTTCATGATGTAGCCTTTGGCTCCGGCCCGGATGGCCCGCTCGGCGTAGAGCGTCTCGTCGTGCCGGGAGACCACCAGAATCTTGACCTCTTCCCAGCGGGCCTGCATGTGCTTGATCAGCTCCATGCCGCTCATGCCCGGCAGCGAAATGTCGACGATGGACAGGTCGGGCTTGATCCGATCCATCTCCTCAAGCGCTTCCTCGGCACTGCTGAACTGCTCGGCCACGTTCATGTCCGCCTCGGCCTCCAGGGCAAGCGCCAGCCCCTTGCGCATGAGCGGATGATCGTCCACGATGATAATGTCGTTCATAGGTTGATACCGGGTCGATGGCAGTCGGGTCGATGGCACTCAGAGTGCGCGTGGGGGCGGATGGAAGCGGCGCCCCGGAACCGCTTCGCGGCAAGCCCGCGGGGGGAGCGCATGACCGGTCGTTCCCCGCCGGAATTGCATCGGCGCACACCCTGTAGAATGTAGAATACGGTCGATCCCCCACACGGTTTGCCGGGCAACCGGAGACCGCACGTGTGGGGAAATATCGGACACCGATCGGCGCCGGTCCGGCGTGCGGCAAAGGGGTTGGGAGACTCGCGGCGGTCCGGCCCGGGCCTCCGCTCAGGCCGGCTGCGCCTCCGCTTCGGTGGGCACGTCGCGCGGCAGCGTGCAGGTCACCACGGTGCCTTCCCCGAGGTCGCTGCTGATTTCGAGCGTGCCGCCGATGATGCGCGCCCGGTAGTTCATGATGTGAACGCCCTTGCCCGGGCCGTCCACCTCCTGCGGGTCAAACCCGCGTCCGTCATCTCGAATGCGCAGGCGGATCTGGTCCTCGCCGGCGGCCAGGATGATGGCAATCCGATTGGCGTCGCCGTGACGCACTGCGTTGCTCACCGCCTCCTGGGCAATGCGGTAGAGATGCGTCGCGGTGGTGCTGTCGTGGACCAGCACCGTCTCCACCTCCTTGAAGGTGCAGTCGACGTCGAAGAGGCGGATGGCATTGTCGGTCAGGCGTTGCAGCGCCTGCGTCAGGCCGCTGGGCTCCAGGTCGACGGGCGTCAGGCCGCGGGACAGATCCCGGGCGTACTGGTCGGCCTGCTTCACGAGGCTGGTAATTTCCTCGGCGTCGTCGGCCAGGCGGTGGTCTTCTTTCTTGAGTTCACGCGTCAGATTCTGTCCCAGCAGGCCGATGCCGGTAAGCATCTGCCCAAGGCCGTCGTGCAGGTCCTGGCCGATGCGGCGGCGCTCCTGTTCGCTAACCTTCAGAATTTCCTTCTCCAGCTTGCGGCGCTCGCTGATGTCACGCACAATGCCGGTAAAGATCTGGCGGTCGCCCAGGTCCACCTCGCTCACGGCCAGTTCCATCGGGAAGGTCGAGCCGTCCTTGCGCTTGCCCGTTACCTCCCGGCCAATCCCGATGATGCGTCGCCGGCCGGTTTCGTGATAACTGCGGATGTATCCGTCGTGCTCCTCGCGGTACGGCGACGGCATGAGCATTTTCACGTTCTCGCCCATGACCTCCTCGGCGTCGTAGCCGAAAATGGTCTCGGCTGCGCTGTTGAACGATTCGATGCGGCCTCGCGCGTCAATGGTAATGATGCCTTCGACCGTCGTGTTGAGGATGGCGCGCGCCTTGGCCTCGCTCTCTCGCAGGGCTTTCTCGGCCCGTCCGCGCTCGACCGCCCCGGCCAGCACGTTGGCGACCGACTGCAGGAAGTACACGTCGTCGGCAGTGAACCACTCGGTCTCGGCGGCATGGGCGGTGAGCACACCGTACGGATGAGGCGTGCTGGCAATGACCACGCTGAGGCTGCTGCGCGCATCATCGGCGTCGGTCGGCGGAGGCTGAAACCGCGTTTCGCGCGCCGTGTCGTCGACCCGCACCGGGCCGTCCGCCTGCAGGGTGTAGCCGACCTGCCCGTCGGCACTCCCATCGACGTGCAGAGAGCCCACGTTGCCTTCATCGCATCCGACGCCGGCCTTCAGCAAAAACTGCCCCGCATCGGGCAGATGCTTAAACACCTTGCAGGACGGAACCTGCAGCGCCTGCGCCACCACGCGAGACGCATAGGCCATGAGGACCTGCCGCGCGGTGTTGGCCAGGGCTCGGCGCCCGATCTCGGCCACCACGGCCTGCTGATACGCCTTCGACCCCTTGGCGAGCCGGTTCATCCGCGAGGGCTGATGCGCCACGTACTCCTCGATAAACTGAAAGCGCGGGCCGAGCCGGTCGCTCTGATCCGTCAGAAGAATGCAGTCGTCGGCGCCAGCATCAAACACCGCATCGATGTGAGCGGGGGCCTGTCCCCTGCACAAGAACACAAGCAGCACCTCCTCCCGGGCCTCGCGCATCTGCCGACCCAATTCAACCCCGTCGGGCTTCGGTTCCAGCACCACCAGGCCCGGACGACGGTTTTGAAAAAAGGTCCACGCCTCGTTTTGATTGTCCACGCGCGCCACGGCATGGCCGCGCTCTTCGAGCACCTCGGCGACCCGAGTGCGGATGTGTTCGTGCGGGCTGTACAACAGAACCTGCATGCCGTCGATACGCTGCGGAGAATGCCAGCGGGAGGGTTGGAAGGGGAAGCGCCGGAACACCAAGAGCCGTCTGTCCAACAGCCGTCTGGTTCCAAAATAAGGGGGCGGGCCCGTGGTTCTCAATGCGTTTCTCGTGAGACGTGTGGGCAAACGCCCCACACACGCGTCGAACCTTGCACCTACGACCGTGCCCGGCAGCGACTGTCAGACCCGGGTCTTCGTCACCGCTTCATTGGGGGTGGATCTTGGCTGGTTCATGGGTTTTGTGCGACACGCACCCACCGTCTCGGCCGTTCCCGACCGAGCACGATGCCGAGACCGTCGCCCATGCCCTCTTCCCTCCCGACCGGTCATCGCTCCATGTTTCAGGTTGACTGTCTTCCGATGCTCTCGATAGATCGTGTTCTTACTCTCGTCGATCCATCGACGACGACCCCCCGGGCGTTGGACCAAGCCCTGGTTCTCGCAGATCGCTGCGCCGCGTCGGTGCACGTGCTTCCGTTTCCGAACGGAGGCACGTCGGCCGGGGCCCACACCCACCATGCCCGCTTGCAACAGCTCGTGGAGGAGCGAAGGAAACACCTGGGCGTAACGCCTGCCGTGGCGGTTCCGTCGACGCCCCAGGAGTCCTCCGCGTCAGACGCGTCGGCACCGCTGGAGTACACACGCGATCACGACATCGGCCTCATCATTGCCGATACGCCGGCCGACCGCGGCCCTATTCCCGCGTTGGCCAGCAGCCCGATGCGCGCCCTGGCCGAACAGGCCGACGTTCCGCTCTTCGTCGTGGCCCACCATCCCGCTGCCGCCCACTTCCGGCGCATCCTGGTCCCAACCGACTTTTCGGATCACGCTCAATCGGCCTTCGAACACGCCCAGGAACTGGCCGACCTGTACGGGGCCGAGCTGGACGTGCTGCACGTTATGGAGCGCCCGCAATATGTGGCGCTGAGCGCGACAGACATGCTCGCCCTGAGCGACGCCACCCTCCCGGAGCGGAACGCTCAGCGGCGGATCGACGATCTGATCAAGACCGCCGGCGGTCCCGACGTTCCGATTCGCACCCACTTTCGCCACGGAGACGCCGCCGATCAGATCTGTCACTTCGCCGACGAGCACCCCATCGATCTGGTCGTGCTCTCGACCCACGGCGTGATCAGCCGGCGGCATCACCCCCTGGGCAACGTGGCCGACAAAGTGCTGCGCCGCGTAAAGACCCCGGTTTTTCTCACCCGCGCCTTCGGCCGCTCCCTCGTGGCAGCCCAGTCGTCCGCCTGAGGGGTTCCCCCGTTGCGAGGACACCGGGTGTACCCGTCCTTTGAAGGGCCGCTTCGCAACGAACGTCGCCAGGATTTCGTCTCGCCAAGGGGCTTACGGTGCACAACAAGAGTTTTCGTTTTGGTCGAGCGAACCCTATCTCTACTCTTTCGAACCAAAATGAGCGACAAAAGCGAAAGGGTCAGACAACCTGCACCGTGATGCCGTGGTCCTGAAGAGCATCGACGGTGCGCTCCTCCACGTTCTCATCGGTGATCACCCGGTGGACGAGGTTCAGACCACAGATTCGCCGGAAGCCCCGGCGCTCGAACTTGCTGGAGTCGGTAACGACGATCGTTCGCTGGGCCGTCCGGATCATGACCTGATTGAGGCGGGCTTCGAGGGCGTTCGTGGTCGTCAGTCCAAACTCCATGTCGAACCCGTCTACACCCAGGAAGAGGGTGTCGCAGCTGTAGCCTTCTAGCATGTCTTCGGCGTGCATCCCCACCGCAGACTGGGAGTTGTGCCGCACCGTTCCTCCCAAGAGCAGAATCTCCACCCCTTTTCGCTTCGCAAGCACGAGCGCCACGTTCATGGCGTTCGTGATGACCGTCAGATCGTGATTGTCAGGGAGATGCTTGGCCACCTGGGTCATGGTGGTTCCCGGTCCCATAATCAGGGAATCGCGCGGCGAGACGAGGTCTGAAGCAGCCTGACCGATGCGCTTCTTCTCGTCGGCGAACTCCGGTGCTTTCTCGCCCAGCGGGCGCTCCTCGACGTACGGATCGCGCAGGTTGGCCCCTCCATAGGTCCGGTACAAAAGGTCTTCCTCTTCCATTTCTCGAAGGTCTTTTCGAATCGTAACCTTCGATACGTTCAGTTGCTCACTGAGCGAGGCAACCTGGACGGAGCCCTTTTCCTGGAGTCGGTTCAGAATGAAATCGCGCCGCTCCGAACGGCTGTGCGTGACATCAGACATGACAATCGACGTGGATTGAACGCGGCAGGGTACACAAAAACATACTTCTTGGCCCCTACGAAGGCAACTCGGACGCGGGATGGCGGATCTTTATGTTAAGTGAACGTGAAGAACACGAAAGCGCTTTCACTTTCTTGGTTTTCGCTTCAGAAAAACTTGATAAAAGCGCTTTCGGTTCGTAAGGTATTGTTGCGGTTCGAAAGACAAACGGCCGCACCGATCGGTCAAACCACGCCAAACAGTACGAGATAGCCATGAAATATATTCTGTCGCTCGATCAGGGCACGACCAGCTCACGAGCCATTTTGTTCGACCACCACGGGCAGATTCACGCCGTGGCCCAGAAAGAATTTGAGCAGATCTTCCCCGAACCCGGCTGGGTGGAGCACGACCCCAACGAGATCTGGTCGTCGCAAAGCAGCGTGATGTACGAAGCGATCATTCGCGGAGGCATCCGGGCCAGCGATGTTGCCGCCCTTGGCATCACCAACCAGCGCGAGACGACGATCGTCTGGGACCGCACTACCGGCGAGCCGGTCCACAACGCCATCGTATGGCAGGACCGCCGCACCTCC
>Ga0207797_1000063_pt1 | contig 65886 bp, 75 predicted proteins | sample PRCRCaboRojoPR_6_FD_187275 | JGI IMG/M metagenome (GOLD analysis project Ga0207797, IMG submission 187275) | Marine sediment microbial community from Cabo Rojo, Puerto Rico - PR CR 10% Liquid 1 (SPAdes) | ecosystem: Environmental > Aquatic > Marine > Coastal > Sediment | place: Cabo Rojo, Puerto...
GCTTCCTCGTCTTCGTCCACCTCGGCTTCCTCCTCATCATCCGCCTCGGCTTCCTCCTCATCATCCGCCTCGGCTTCCTCCTCTTCATCGACCTCCTCGACGTCTGGCTCGGTCCGTCCTTCGGTGAACTTCTCGTCGATCACGACCACGTACTCCGCGACCGTCTCGAACGAACCGTCCTCGGTTTCGACCGTGACCGTATTCGAGCCGCTGCCGGGCGTCACCTCGATCGAAGCGACCGTCCCGATCTCGCCCGCGTGGCTCCCGTCGACCGCGGTCACCAACGCCCCCTCTTCGAAGGGGAAATGCACGACGATCGACTGGTCCTCGTTGTCGATCACGAGCGAGTCGCCGGACTGGTAGGCCGACGCATCGTCGACCAGCAGCGTCGCCCCGTCGTGGAAGGTGAGCTGCGTGTCCCCGCCGGGGACCTCGCGCTTGCCCACGATCTTGCCGAGCTTACTGTCGGCGGCCTCCTCGTCGATCTGGGTCAGCGCGAGCCGCCCACCCTCGTCCGGGAACACCCGGTAGTACTCCTCGCGCTCGGTGAACGCGACGATATCGAACATCCCGATCGGCCGGTGGTGGTCGGAGATCGGCTTGCCGTTCACGAGGACGAGGTCGTGGCTCAGGGCGTAGTCGGCCTCCTTGGCCGAATCGACGTAGCCGAGCACGTCGCGGAGGAGGATCAGCAGCGGTACCCCCGCCTCGCCGTGCGGGCCGGCCCCCGCCTTCACGGTGAAGACGTTGGTCTTCCGGCCGACGGGCCAGGCGGTCGGGGCGGACAGGCGCTTCTGGTGGCGGGTCATTCGGCCCCCTCCAGCCGCGCTTTGCGGCGGTCGTCGCTCAGGTCGAGGTCGGTCACCCGGAGGTTGCTCGCGTCGATGGGGAGGGGAACTTCCTCGCCATCGGCCTTCTCCTGGACGACCTCTTCGACCGTCACTTTGGTCGACTTCAGGTCGACCTCCATCACTTCGCCCTCCATTCCGGCGCCGTCGCCGCGGAGTACTTCCACGGTATCGCCAGCGTTCACCCGAACGCTCCGGGTGCCGTAGCGCTCACGGAGCTCGTCCGAGAGCGTCGCGTGCACTTGCCGGTGGCGCTCGTGGAGGGGGGCCTCCGCAGTCCGTTTGCGCTGTTTGCGTGGTTGTCGTGTCATAGTATCATCGTAGCCGTGCTGGCGATCGAGCCGAACCGTTCGGCGACCTCGCGGGCGATCGGCCCCTTGATCTCCGTCCCGCGGGGCTCTTCAGCCTCGTCGATGATGACGGCGGCGTTGTCCTCGAACTTCACACGCGTCCCGTCCGGCCGTCGGATGGGCTTGCGCTGGCGGACGATCACCGCCTCCAGCACCTGCCGGCGCATCTCGGGCGATCCCTTTGTGACGGACACGGTGACCTTGTCACCCACGCCCGCCTTGGGATGGCGGTTGAGCGTCCCGTGGTAGCCAGCGACGCTGATAAGTTTGAGCTCGCGCGCGCCGGTGTTGTCCGCACAGGTCACCCGCGAGCCCTTGGCGAGCCCTCGCGTGACGTCGGCGGTCATGGCCTCCATCAGGCCTCACCCCCGCGCTCGGTGATCTCGACGACGACGTGTGACTTCGTCTTCGAGAGCGGTCGCGTCTCGGCGATCCGCACGGTGTCGCCCACCTCGACCGGCATGCAGGGCGGGACGTGGGCCGGAACCCGCGACCGCCGCTTCATGTATCGGTCGTACTTGGGGACGAACACGTCGTACTCGCGCTCCACGATCACCGTCTTCTCCATGTCGGTCGAGGCGACCGTGCCGTTGCGGACCTGCCCGCGCACGGCGAGCGTGCCGTGGAAGGGACAGTTCTCGTCGTCGCAGGTCGTCTCGGGTTCCCGTACGTCTAAGCCGAGTGCCATGTCGAACCTCCTGTCTGCTCGTTGCGCCGGGCCGGGCGGGCCACGAGCGTGGCCCCGTCGACGACGACGGTGTCGTCAGGCAGGGTGAACTCGAGCGTCGCCCCGCGCTTCGGCACGGTCTTGGTGGTCGCTTCGGCCTCGATCCGGAGCGTGTTGGTCGTCTCGTCGACGACGCGACCCTCGAGCCCGATCAGGTCGGGGTTGGTCGCGTCGACGACCCGGACGGTGAGGCCGATCAGTTCGTGTCGCGTGAGCGTGGTGGGCGTGATCGGCATCATGCCTCGCCCTCCTCGAGCTCGCCTTCCTCGCGTCGGATGGTTTTGATCCGGGCGATGGCCCGGCGGAGCTCCTTGATGCGGCCGGGATTGTCCGGTGCCCCACCGGCGGCCTGCACGGCCCGGGCGTTGAGGAGTTCCGTCTCGAGCTGTTCGAGCTCCTCCTCGCGCTCCTGGACCGTCATGTCCCGGATCTCCTCCGGATGCAGGATCGTCATTCCTCATCAGCCTCCTCGTCGGCCTCGTCCATCTCGTCGACCATGGCCTCGGCCTCCGCCTCGACGGTTTCGTCCAGCTCATCGAGTTCGGCCTCGATGTCCTCGTCGCTCGGCGGCTCGACATCCGCTTCCGGCTCGACCTCTTCGACCTCTTCGACCTCGGCCGCCTCGGCTTCGAGTTCCTCGATCTCTTCCGCCTCTGGTTCCTCGATGAGCTCCTCGACGCCGCCGGCCTCACCGTCGGGGCCTGTGGCGACGTCCTCGATATCGACGTCCTCCCGAATGCGGAAGTCGTCGGGGAGGTCGGCGTTCGGCGGGATGATCTTGACGTTCACGCCGATCGTCCCGAGCTTCATGACCGAGACGGACTTGCCACGGTCGACGATCTCGTCGGCGGGTTCGCCGTTGTGCTTGATGTAGCCGTCCGTGAACTTCTCGACGCGGCCCCGCGCGCCCGTAACCTTGCCCGAGAGGACGATCTCGGCGCCGAGGGCGCCGGCATCCATGATCCGCTCGAGCGTGGTGTGACCGGCCTTCCGGAAGTACCAGCCGCGCTCGAGCGCGTTGGCCAGCCGGTCGGCGACGATCTGGGCGTTGAGGTCGGGTTCCTCGACCTCTTGGACGTCGATCTGGGGATCGTCGAGGTCGAACCGCTCCTCGAGCGTCGAGGTGATCGCGCGGATGTTCTTCCCACCCTTGCCGATCACCATCCCCGGCTTCTCCGCCTTGAGGACGATCTGGGTCCCCATCGGCGTCTTGGCGATGTCCATGCCGCCGTATCCGGCGCGGCCCAGCTCCGTGGCGAAGAACTCGTTGATCTGGGAGCGCTGGAGGCCGTCCTCGATGAACTGCTGTTCGTCGGCCATCTATGCCTCCACCTCCTCGAGGATGAGTTCGACGTCGACCTCCGGCGTGTTCCACTCGCCGGCGCGGCCGAACGCCCGGGGCTTGCGCCCCCGCTGCTCGCCGACCTTGTGGGCGGCGACGTGCATGATCTCCATGGCCTCGCCCTCGAAGCCCTGTTCGTCCGCGTTGCCGATGGCGTTCTCGAGGAGGTCGATGAACTCGCCCGCCACCTTCTCCGGATAGCGGCCGGCGTCCCAGCCGTCGATATCGGATCGGTGGCCGACGCCGGAGTTGTGGGATTTGAACGGGACGGACCGTTCGCCCTCGATCACCGCTTCGAGGTAATCGATGGCCTCGCCCGCGGTCTTGCCCTTGAGCTCTCGGGCGATCTCCTTGGCGTGCTTGTGGGACATCTGTCGGTCCCGGAGCATGGCCTTGGCCGTCGTGTCCGGGTCGGCGTCGACTGAGTAGCTGATGCCCATGGTTATTTCAACGGCACGAACTTCGAGGATCGGGTCGCCCCGATCCCAGCCTGTCCGTGCTCGACCTCCGTTCGGGTGAGCTGGAATTCGCCGAGGTAGTGGCCGATCATCTCCTCCTCGACCCGGACGCGCTCGAACGACTCGCCGTTGTGCACGGCAAAGGTCAGCCCGACGAACTCCGGGAGGATCGGCATGTCCCGGAGGTGGGTCCGAATCGGGTTGTCGGCAGTCGTCTCGGGGTCGCGCTCCTGGGCGGTCGCCCGGAGCTTCTGGTGCTCGGCCGAGAGGCCTCGACGGATGGTTCGCCGCTGACGCGCGGGAAGCAGTTCCACGACCTCGTCGTCATCGAGTTCCTGCAGCTCCTCGATCGTGTGGCCATGATAGGTGAACTCACCCTCCTGGCCGGTGCGGTAGTCCGAACTCATTTGGTCCCTCCCTTCCCGGTGCGTCGGGAACTGATCGCGCCCACCTTCCGCCCGGGCGGGGCGTTCTTCGACACGCTCTTCGGTCGGCCGGGGTGCTGGCGGCCGCCGCCACCGAACGGGTGATCGACGGCGTTCATCGCTACCCCCCGCACCCGTGGATACTTCGTCCCGCGGGCGCGGAGCTTGTGGTGTTTCTTGCCGGCCTTGACGAACGGCTTCTCCGTCCGGCCGCCGCCGGCGACCACGCCGATCGTGGCCCGACACTGCGGGTCGAGCCGCTTGACCTGGCCGCTTGGCAGCTGCACGACGGCAGCGTTCCGGTCGTGGGTGATGAGCGTCGCGTTGACGCCGCTGGCCCTGGCGAACCGACCGCCGTCGCCGGGTCGGGCCTCCACGTTGCACACGGGGACACCCTCCGGGATCTCGGCGAGCGGGAGCGTGTTCCCGGGTTTGATCTCGGCGGTGATCCCGATCTGGATCGTCTCGCCGATCCCCACGCCTTCCGGCGCGAGGACGAACCGCTGGTCGCCGTCGTTGAACTCGACGAGGGCGACCGGTGCGGACCGCGCGGGGTCGTGCTCGATGTCGATCACCTCGCCGGTGACCATGTCGCCCTCGACCGTGCGGTGGCTGAGGTCGGCCTTGTAGCGGTGCGACGGAGCCCGGAAGGTTGGGCCGCCGCGACCACGTCGTTGTCCTTGAATTCTGCGTCCCATGGTTAGAACACCCCGATCCGTGAGGCGATGTCCTGGGCGGCGTCCTCCTCGACGAAGCGGACGCTCGCCTTCTTGCGGCCGTCCATTGTCACCATCGTGTTGACCGATTCGACCGTCGAGTCATACCGCGTCTCGATGGCCTCCTTGACCTCGGGCTTCGTCGCGTTGATGTCGACGATGAACTGGAGCGTGTTCTCGAAGTCCATCTTGTCCATGGCCTTCTCCGTGATGTGGGGGTGCTGGATCACGTCACCGATCGCCATCACTCGGTCACCTCCCCGACGGCATATCGTTCGGCCAGTTCCTCGAGACCGTGCTCGGTCCAGATGGTGAGCCGGCCGGCCTGGGTCCCGGGGGCGAGGTCCTCGGCGTTGACCTCCCGTCCCGTCGCCACGTCGGCGCCGGCAAGGTTCCGGGCGGCCTTCGACGGCTCGCCGCCAGTCACGAACAGGATCGACGTCGGCCGTCGGGTGGGCCGGCCGCGGGTGGTCCCACGGCCCGCCCGTCGGGTCGTGTCGTCGGCCCGCTCGATGTCGCCGTGGACGCCGAGCGCCTCGAGCACGTCGACGACTTCCCGGGTCTTGACCAGGTCCTCGAAGTCGTCCGAGACGACAATCGGGAGGTCGACGTCGTCGAATACGTGGCCCCGTGCCGCGACGAGGTCGGCGTCGGCCGTCGCCGCGATCGCGCTGCGGACGGCCTGTTTCCGTTCCTTCTCGTTGACCTTCGCGGTGCGGTCCTTCTCGGCCTTCGGCGGATGGGCCTTCCGGCCCTTCACGGCTTGGGGAACGCGACGGCCGCGATTGTTCGCGCGGGGGACGTGCGCAATGCCCCGGCCGCTGCCGGGGGATTCTGCCGAGGTTCGCATTCCGGCGAACGGGTCGGCGCCGTAGTCCTGTTTTCGATTCGCCTGGGCGGCGAGGACGGCCCGTCGGATGAGGTCCGGTCGGTACGGGGTCCCGAAGACCGCGGGGAGCTCGACGCTGCCCGTCTCGTCGCCTGTCAGGTCTCGTAGTGTCGTTTCCATATCAAATCACCCTTGGTTGGATGTCGTCGAGACGTAGCGGACCTCCGGATCGAGCCGGGGTTGTTCGGTCGGTCGGACGGCCCCGCGGAGCCGGACGAGCCGGCGCTCCGGGCCCGGCACCGAGCCCTTGAGCAGGACGTACGACCCGTCGACCTCGCCGTAGTTGACGAAGCCGCCGTCGGGGGTGGCGTCGCCGCCGTTTCCGATATCGATGATTCGTTTGTTCAGTTCGGTTCGCTGGTGGTAGCCGGTCTGGCCCTGCTGGGGCACGGTCGAGCGAACACGGGAGGGGTTCCACGGGCCGAGGTTACCGATCCGTCGGCGCCACCCCTGGCGGCCGTGTTTGCCCTTGCGTTTCTGGACGCCCCACCGCTTGACGGGGCCCTGCGTACCCTTGCCCTTCGTGATGGCGCTGACGTCGACGAACTCGCCGGCGCGGAACAGCTCGCCGAGTTCATGGCTGCCGCCCTTGCCGAGGAGCTCGAGGCCGTATTCGAAGCGATCCTCGAGCGAGCCGCCGCCGATTCGCGTCTCCATGACCGCCGGCTTCTTCGTCGGTACGCCCGCGATGGCGCCCGGCAGCGTGTGGGTGATCATGCGAAGGTCGGCGATCTCGCCGGCCTCGATGGCCTCCCGGATGGCCGCTTCGGCCGCCTCGGCGTCGTGGTTGGCCGGCACGTCGATCGATCGATCGAGGTCCTCGTGGACGGTGTCTGCCCACACCTCGGTCATCGGTCGGCGGCCGTACGGCGTGTCCTCGTAGGCGCGGAGGGCGACGGCGTACATCGGGGGCGTCTCCAGGATGGTGACTGGAACGGTCTCCTCCATCCCCTGTCGGGGGGAGTCGCCCTCGTCATTGATCATCACGACATGCGACATGCCCGCCTTGTAGCCGGCGAACCCCTGGAGCGTCGGCTGTCCGTCGTCCCCGGCCCACGAGTTGAAGCGCGGCACGGGATCGTGCGCGCGCTTTCGCGGCCCGAAGGCCAGCGACCCTTTGCGTGGTCTGTGTTTTTCTGGCATCGTATCACTCCGTGAGTGACAGCGGAGCGAGCGAGGCGAACATCGCCTCCTCCGTCCGGATGGTCTCGCTCCCCTGCTGAGGAACCGTGTTGAGCCAGCGATCGAATCCCCCGGGGGTTGGCCCGTCGTCCGGGTCGACGCCGAGGATCTCGGGGAGCCCCCGGCCCGGCGCGCCGAAAGCGACGGTATAACCCTCGCGTTCGATGCGCGTGACGAGGGGCTGGAGGCTACCCGCGGTCAGTGGTGTGCCCGCCCGCGACGTGGCGATCATGAGACCGGCATCGTCGCGATCGAGCGCTTCCTCGAGATCCGTGCGGGCGACCGCGAACCCCGGAAGGGGTTCGTCGACCAGCCGGGCACGGATCGGTTCTCGCGAAGAGACGCTGACGGTCACGCGCTCCCCCACATCGACCGACATGTCGTCGGGAACGATGAGGGAGATCGGGTGTTGCAGTCCGCAATTGACCCGAACGCGCCCGTCAGATCCGACCTGGGTCACGATTCCCTGTCTTAACGACCCCGAACCGTGTGATCCGGAGCCGGTCCGTGACGAGAGCCGCAGAGGCGGGAGGACGCCCGCGAACTCGAGCTCGTCGCGATGCCCCCAGACGTCCTTGCGGAGGTAGGGGGCGGTCACGGCGTACCCGAGGACGGTTTCGACGAACCCGCCGCCGTACGCCGACTCGCCGTCGGGATCCGGGAACACGTCGAGGCGGTCGACCCGGAAGACCGCCGCCGCACGGGCGACGTATCCGAGCTTCCGGGTTGCCTCGCGTTTGTTCGCGGCGTCCCGGGCGAGGGACGACGGGACGAGCACCGTGCGCGTCATCGCCGCCACTTCGGCGTCTCGCCACTAGACTGTGGCGATTCTACCGTTTTGCCGTGTAAAAGGATGGCGCTTTCCTTACGGGATTGTCAGGTTCTCGCACACGCACGGGATTCACGGTTCCGGAATCCTTTTATCCGACTCACGACTCCTTTCTGATGCGCGCTGGTGGTGTAGTGGTATCACAGGACCCTGCCACGGTCCTAACCCGAGTTCAAATCTCGGCCAGCGCACTTCTGCGGCAACACGTAAGGGCCAGCCGAGCCTGTCGGCCGCCATGACCGTGATCGCGCTGCTCAGCGTCGCACCCGTCCGTGAGGGATCGATGGCCGAGGACGTGGCCGATGCCGTCGCCGCCCTCGACGACTTCGAGATCGCCTACGAGACCAATCCGATGGGAACCGTCATCGAGGCCGACGAAATCGGAACGCTGCTCGAGGCGGTGGAGGCCGCCCATTCCGCGGTCGATGCCGATCGCGTCAGCACGTTTCTCAAGATCGATGACAAGCGGAGGAGTCAATCTCGCGCGCGTGACAAGGTAGATGCCGTCGAGGCCGCGCTCGGCCGACCGGCACGGATGGGCGACTGAGCCGGCGGGCGGTTTTGTTTTTTACCCAGGCCGCAAAAGGGACGACCATGGAGAGCCGGAACCGGGTGGCGACTGAGCTGGTCGACGAGGCCATCGATTTCGCGGACGAACTCGGGATCGTGATTCATCACCTTGACAACGACGCCGTCGTGCTCGACTTCGGGGTCGATGCCCGGGGTGGCATCGAGGCCGGCCTACTATTGACCGAGATCGCCACCGGTGGGTTGGCGACCGTCCAGACCCGCCTCACGGATATGGCCGGCGCCGCGGTCCCTACCATCGAGCTCACGACCGATCACCCGTCGCTCGCCCTTCACGCCTCCCAACTCGCCGACTGGCCTCTTGAGGGCCGAGATGGACGGGGTTACGGGCCGGCGAACCTATTCACCGACGCCCGTCAGGCCGCAACCGGATATGTCGAGGAATTCGACTTTGCGGTCCTGGCCATCGAGGCCGACGCTCTCCCGGACGAACGGTTGGCCGGGAGCGTCGCGTCGAGCGCGGGCGTGGGGACGAGTGGCGTGTTCCTGCCGACGGCGAGTGCGGCGAGCGTCGCTGGCTCGGTGTCGATCCTCGCAGAAGCGGCCGGTCGCGTCCTCTCGGCGCTTGATGATCTCGATTACGACCTCTCCTCGGTGATCGCCACGACCGGGAGCGCCCCGATGATGCCGCTCGCCGGAGACGGGAAGACCGCCCGTGATCGAGCGGACCTGGCGATCGCCAAGGCCGGACGGGCCCATCTGGTGCTGGCGGAACCCCTCGACGACAATCGGGCCCTGGAGGAGCGCATCGGTGACCCCGATCTCCCGGCGGCGGTGACGATCGACGTCATGGACGGACCGACACACGCCTTCGGCGAACCGGACGAATCGACGTTGGCGGACTTCTTCGACTGATGCGCGTCAAAGCCGTTCCCGAACCTCCGGAGTCGCTCGAGACCGTCGAGGCGGCGCGACGGGCGGTTCCGCTCGTTCCCGGGACCGAGGACGACTGCTGTGCCCGGATCATGGACCGAATCGATCTCGGTGCCAGAGACGAGGCTCGCGTCTGGTTGACGTTCCTCCGTGGGCTCGGCTTGGTCCGGGAGGGGCCCAACGGGTTCGTGCGGACTCGGGCGTCTATCGACCTCTCGTCCAGTTTTCAAGAGGGAATCTACGGCGCGGCCGAGCTCATCGAATTCCTCGACGACACCCAGAAACCCGTCTCGGAAGCGACCGCGATGACCCAGGTTCGGATCCCCGAGTGGGAACGGCGGCGCTATCAGGACCCCGAGTCGGCCTGGGGGAAGCGGGTTCGGTCGATCCTCGAGTGGCTGGTATTGCTTGGGGAGGCGCGACGAACCGATGACGGCTACGTCCGAGACTGATTTGACCTTCGAGCGGCTACTACCGGATAGATGATCGATACGGTGGTCTTCGACCTCGACGACACGATCTGTGAATACCGGCAGTCAGGTCGGGAGATCCTCGCCGGCGCGTTCGACGAGGTGGGCGTCGAGCCCTTCTTCACGGTCGAAGATTACCTCGGCATTTTCGAGGACCACGCTGCCCGAGGCGAACCGGTGGATACGATCCGAGAGCGATGTTTCGAGACACTCGCGGCGGAGCAGGGATTCGAGCCCGACCTCGGCCGGGAACTGGCTAACATCTACCGCACCAGCCGCGATCACCGGGATGTTCGATTCCGACCGGGCGCGGCCGAAGCGCTGGACCGACTCCGGACGGACCACCGCTTGGGTCTCGTCACCAACGGCGGCCCACAGATGCAGCGCCAGAAACTCGATGCCCTCGAACTCACCGACACCTTCGACACGCTAGTCTTCGCCGGCTACGAGACAGAGCCCAAGCCCTCCGCCGAGCCGTTTCACCGCGCCCTCGATGCCCTGAGTGCCGAGCCAGCTGGGGCAGTCCATGTCGGGAACTCGTTGTCGGCCGATGTCGCCGGGGCACACGCGGCTGGGTTGACCTCAGTTTGGATCCCGAACGGTCATGACGACATGGTTGAGGGTCCCGATCCACACTTCTCCCTCGAGTCCCTGCACGAACTGCACGACCCACCGTGGCTGTGATCTACCGGTCGACCGGAATCACGGAGTCGACGGTCCCGACCCCCTTCGACCGACCTTCCCGGAAGACGAAGCGTTGACCGGGCTCGATTAGGTAGGGTCGGAATTTGAAACGGATCCGGGCCGTCCCGGTGTCTCCCGGGAGGAGCTGCCCGTCGTCGGGGTGGAACGAGGCGGCTTCGCTCACCGTCTCGAGGTGGACGACCGGTTCGTAGCCCGACTGGATCCGGGTGGGGTGATTGAGGACCATGACCTCGGCGTCGAACGCCCGAACCGGGGTCGGATTTGCGTCCTGGGGCAGCAGGACCATCCCCCGTTCGAGCTCAGGCTCGCTTACCCCTTTGAGGGCGATGCCGACGATCCGACCGGCCTTCGCGCGGTCCACCCGGTGATAGTGCATCTCGATCGACCGGACCTCCACGGCCCGGAAGGATCCGTCGGCGAACGGTCCGAGGAGGAGTTCGTCACCAGCGGATACCGTTCCGGATTTGATCGTGCCTGATGCAACGGCCCCGACCCCCGTGACGCTGTAACTCCGATCGACGTACATCCGGAACTCGCCCTCTTGGGGGCGGGTCTTCGGGAGGTGTTCGAAAAGGTGGTCGAGGTGATCGAGGCCCTCCCCGGAAACGGCGCTGGTGAGCAGGACGGGAACGACTTCTGCCGAGATCTCGTCAACTGCCGATTCGACGCCGTGTCGATCGACTCGAAGCGGGGTCTTGCCCACATCGCGGAGCAGCCGCTCGACGTCGCGTTCGACCTCCGTCGCCCGCGTTTCCGTCACGAGATCGACTTTCGTGATCGCGACGATTGTCGGCAGTTCGGTCGCCAGCAGGATCCCGAGGTGTTCGCGCGTGGTCTTCGTCGGACCGTCGTCGGCGGCGATCGTGAGCAGCCCATAGTCCAGTTTCTGCCCAACCAATCCTCGAATCGTCGTTCGTAGCCACGGTTCGTGTCCCACCGTATCCACGAAAGAGACCAAGCGATCGGACTCCTCAACGACGGTCGCCCGGTCACCCTTTCGATCGGGGTTCTCCATCCGGATTGGGCCGGTATCGTCGAAGCCATAGACGGCATAGGAGAGGTCCGCTGACAGCCCCCGCTCGACTTCGTGTGGTTGGACGTCGAGGAACGCCCGAGTCCCACCCTGTCCGTCATCAGCCTGTCCCGTGACGAGCGATCCGACCAGCGTCGATTTCCCGTGGTCGACGTGGCCGGCCGTTCCGACCACGATATGTTCGTCGTCGACTTCGAGCACGCTCCCGTCGAGGATGGTGGCGACACCCACGATCCCGCCCTCGACCCCCCAGGTTTGGACGTCTTCGATATGGGCGCCAGCCTCTTCACAGAGCAGCGAGAGGACATCCATCGACTCGGAGAAGTCATCTGTCGGGATCCCCGCGATCCCCCCGTCGTCCGTCACGCCGATCACGTATGTGGCTTCCCCCTCCCCCGACAGGACCCGGTGGCGGAGCTGTGCGGCCAAGCTCTCGAGGCGGCCATCACCTAGATGGACGTCCTTGCGAAGCCGCTCCTTGAACTCGACGGGGCCGCCCTCCTCCTCGCCGCGCTCGACCGCCCGCTCGAGCACGGCCCGGTCGGGGCTCATGGGGGCGGTTTGGGGGTAGTACCGTATAGGGGTTTCCGTGGCCCACGACTACTCGCGAAGCCGGTCGTAGGCCTGGGAGACCTGTTTGAAGGATTCCTCGTCGCCGTTTTTCGCGTCGGGGTGGACCTCCTTGACCCGGTCACGGTAGGCCGACCGGATCTCGGCCTGGTCCGCCTCGGGGCCCACCCCAAGGACGCGTCTCGCCTTCGACTGGGAGGGTTGCTCCCGCTGGGGTTGGGGAGTCCTCTGGTCCCACGACCGATCCCTCGACTGCTCGGTCCGGGCGGTCCGACCGCCGGGTGGTGGAGTCCGCCGTTTTTTCGCCCGGAACCGCATCTGGATCCGTCCGGTGGCGTCCATCCAAAGCAAGTAGGCCGCGGCACCGAACGGGATGGCGAAGATGGCGATGAGGAGGTTATAGACCGCCCCGAGGACCACCAACAACACGCTCGTGCCAGCGAGGACGGAAGCCACACCGATGAGGAGCCCCGAACGGTTCACGGACAGGTATTGTAACCGGGGAAACAAAGCGTTCCCGCCCGTCCGAGCGGCTATCGAAACTCGTTGAGTCGGCGCTTGAGCTGTCTGGCGGCGGCGCCCGCCGCACGGTCGAACGATTCCCCCTCGCCAGCGAAGATTATCCCCCTGGACGAGTTTACGAGCCCAACGCCGTCCGCTAACCCGAAGGTAACGGCCGCCTCTGCATCGCCACCCTGGACCCCGATTCCGGGCACGAGAAAGGGCAGGTCCGGTACGGATTCGCGAATCGATTCGAGTTCCTCCGGGACCGTCGCGCCGACCACGAGGCCCACGTTTCCAGCGACATTCCACTCGTTCGCGAGTTCGGCGACCTGTTCATAGACGAGCGTGCCGTCGGCTAACTCCCGGTCCTGGATGTCTGCGGCCCCCGGATTGGAGGTCCGGCAGAGCACAAACACCCCGGCATCAGCCTTGGCGAGGAAGGGCTGAAGCGAGTCCTGTCCCATATAGGGGTTTACAGTGATGGCATCGGCCGTTTCGAGGACCCGGGCGTACTGTCTGGCGGTGTTCCCGATATCGCCCCGTTTCGCATCGAGGATGACCGGAACGTCCTTGCCGTGGGCATACGCGATCGTTTCCTCGAGCGCCCGCCACCCATCGACATCCTCGTAAAACGCCGCATTCGGTTTGTACGCGGCTGCGTGTTGGTGGGTCGCGTCGATGATCCGGCGGTTGAAGGCCCACTGGGGCAGATCACGGTCAAGCAGTTGGTCCGGGAGACGGTCCCGATCGGCATCGAGTCCGACGCAGACGACGCTTTCCGTGGACGAAATCCGGGAGGCGAGCCGATCGAAGAAGCCCATCGACTGTCATACCCGTGGGAGGTGGCCTAAAGGATTCGGACCCGTGTTCGCCGGGCTCAGAGATCGGCCATGGCGGCGTCGGCCTCGAGCTCGACGTCGACGCTTTGTCGTTTTGCGAAGACGACCGCGGCCGCCTCCACCGTGATCCCGAGGTCGGCTTGGAGCCGATTGATCCCGGCGACGGCCTCCTGCTTGCTCGACCCCGCCTCGATCAGTCGATCGAGGATGCGTTCGAAGGGCGACGGCCCTTGGAGCATGGCCTCGTCCGGCGCGAACCCGGCGGGGATATCGATCGTGTCGGGATCAAATTCTGGGAGAAGGTCATCGGCATCGCGACGGAGGAGTCCCTGGCTGACCGCCAGGTCGGCCACCCGGGAGGCCTGGTCCGGGGAGAACCAATCCCGGTCCAGTGAGAGGGCGACGACAAACTCGCTTTCCTCCAATCGGCGGCGGCCCCGTTGTCGAAACGGTGCCGCGACGACCCGCTGGAGGCTCATGGACCAGGGCGGTCTCGCCGGGCTCCTAACCGTTCCGGTCCCGACCGAGCCCTTTTTGTCCGGACGCCGGCTTGATCCGGTATGAAATATCAGGGTAACTCCGCCAGGAAACGGACGGGCGGACGGGTTCGGCCGTCCAGAAAGAAGCGAAAACACGAACTCGGCCGTGAACCCGCCGAGACGGAGGTCGGCGAGACACGGATCCGGGTGATTGACTCCCGGGGCAAGCGCGAGAAACTCAGAGCCCTCGCGACCGACACCGCGAGCGTCGCGACGGATGGTGAAACCGTCCAAGCAACCATCGAAGACGTCGTCGAGAACCCGGCCAATCCGAACTACATCCGCCGGAACATCATCACGAAAGGAGCGATTATCGAAACTAGCGAGGGTCGCGCCCGGGTGACCTCGCGACCGGGCCAAACAGGCCAGGTCAACGCCGTCGTTGTCGAAGAGTAAGGTTACGGCCGCGGCGCAGCCTTTTGGAGCGCCGTTTCGGCGATATTCCCGCCGTAGTCGGCACTGCGAGACAGTGAGTCGACCACCAGCCCGAGGTTCTGAGCTTGGTATGGGTCTACATCTCGGAGCAGTTCGTCCACCTGGCGGGCCTCTTCGTCGATGCCCAGAATCTTCCCACGGGCCTCGTTCGCCAACCGCGTCGCCTCGTCGGATTCGTCGGTAAACAGCGCGTCCATCGCAGTGTTGATGACGTTATCCGCCTCGCCGTGGAGGTTCTTAAGCGCCTGGACCACGTCGTCGGGGATCGTTTCGAGGTTGAGCGAGATTTGGCCGATCTTCGCGGCGTGATCGGCGATGCGTTCCAGCTGTCGGGCGCTCGCGTGATAGTCGAAACACATCTCGCGAGGGAGGCCAAGTTCCTCGGCCGCCGTCGGGCTTCGGAGGGTCGCCCGGAAGATCCGCGAGACGAGGTACCAGAGACGATCGACGTCGTCGTCACGTTCGATCACATCGCGGGCGAGGTCGTCATCGTCCGCGATAAGGGCCGTAAGCGCGTCCTCGAGCATTGACACAGCGATGAGTCGCATCCGGGTGATCGCGTTGTGGATCGAGAGTTCGGACGAATCCAGAAGGTCCTGGATGACGACCCGATCGGTAGTCTCCTCGAGCACCTCGAGCCCGACGATGTTCTGGGTCGCCATCCGGATGGCCCGGCGCTGATCGGTCGTGATCCGGTCGGCGACTAGCGAGATGACGTCGAACCCACTCACATACATCGTCATCACCGCACGAATGAGCTCGTCCCCATCGAGATCCCCGATGTCCAACGTCCCCTCGACGGTCTCCTCCGACGTTTTCGGGGTGAGGACGAGCGTGTCGGCGTCGGGATAGAAGGCGACCGTACTTCCCGCCTCTACGTCGTTCGCCCGGGCCCATTCCTTCGGGAGTGAGACCGTATAGGTCGATCCCCCGGTAACCTGGACCTTGCGTGTCTCCATGGGTTGACTTCTAGACGGATTGTAGATAAATCCATCCTTCTCTATATATTCAAAACGTATAATATATTCTGATCAAACAAGCTACGTGTGGATTCACATGATCAGAAAAAGCGCGGGACTGAGCGGTGTTAATAATCAGTATCGAATTCAAATGCTTATCACAATCCCCGATCGAACGTATGTTAACCGTTGACATTCAAAGAACTATATAGATAACATAGGAGTGTATTTATTGCAATGTGCACTGTGATTAGTCAATGGCACGTGACACTAATCGCCAGGCTGGATCGATCCCGCGACGGCAATTCCTGGGAATGGTCGGTGGGGCGGGCGCACTGGCGCTCGCGGGCTGTACCACGACCCAGAACGGCGGTGACGGGGGTGACGGCGGGTCGGATGATGGCCTCGCCGGCGAGGTCAATATCGCCGGCTCATCGACGGTCTTCCCGCTCTCCACCCGGATGTCGGAACTATTCCGGGAGGACCACCCCGACGTGGCATTCAATATCCAATCCACCGGCTCCGGTGGTGGCTTTCAGAACCATTTCTGCCCGGGGAATACCGATTTCAACAACGCCTCACGCCCGATCAAGCCCGAGGAGGAGGACCTTTGTGCCGACAACAAGGTCGAGCCCGTCGAACTCCAGGTGGCGACAGACGCGCTGACGGTCATCGTCAACAACGACGCCGACTGGATCGACTGTATCACCGTCGAGGACCTCGAGGCGATCTGGTCGGGTGACTCACCCCCGTCGATGTGGAGCGACGTCAACAGCGATTGGCCGGACGAGGAGTTTGCCCTCTTCGGCCCCACCGAAGCCTCAGGGACCTTCGACTACTTCCTCGAGGCCATCATCGGGGAGGAGGGGACGCACCGACAGGACCACCAGGCCACGGAACAGGATAGGACCATCATTCAGGGGGTTCAGGAGTCACCGTACGCGATGGGCTATCTGGGGTTCGCCTATTACAGCGAGAATACGGACGCCGTCAAGGCGCTCGCCATCGACGACGGTGAGGGCTGCGTCGAACCCTCCCTTGAGACCGCAAAGGCCGGCGACTACACGCCGCTCGCCCGTCCGCTGTTCACCTACCCGGCGAAATCGGCGCTGGCCGAGGAACATATCGCCGAATTCGCCCGGTTCTGGATCGAGAACTCTTCGAGTCGGGAGATCGTTGCCAACGATGTCGGTTACGTCCCGCTCGACGACACCCAGCAATCTGAACAGATGGATACACTCGAGGCGGCCATCGAGGAAGCCCAGGGATAACCGGACGAGCAAACCCGGGGCTTTTTCCCTTCCTCCATACCTTCTCAGCCACGATGAGTACGGATGATGTTTCCGGGGACATCACCACACGGACCGAAAACGCACCCCGAGAACTGCTCACTCGTTCGTTTTTCTTCTTCTGTGCGATCCTGTCGGTCATCACGACCATTAGCATCGTCGTCCTCTTGGTGACCGAAGCGGCCCGCTTCTTCGAACTGACCGCCGGGTTGATGAACGTCACTGGGGAGACCGCCTCCATTGTCGAGTTCCTGTCTGGGACCACGTGGCAGATTAACACCGGGAACTTCGGTGTCCTGCCGCTGGTCTCGGCGACCCTCCAGATCACGATCGGGTCGGCCGTGATAGCCCTCCCACTTGGCGTGGCAACGGCGATTTATCTCTCCGAATACGCGACGCCTCGGCTCCGATCGATCCTGAAGCCGGCTCTCGAGATTCTCGCCGGTATCCCCACCGTTGTCTATGGATTTTTCGCCCTCATCTATATTACCCCGGCGCTGGATACGGTCATCCCCGATCTTGGTTTCTTCAACATGCTCTCGGCCAGCATCGTCGTCGGGATCATGATCATCCCGATGGTGGCCTCCATCAGCGAGGACGCCATGAGCGCGGTCCCGGACGAGCTCCGACAGGCCGGCTATGGCATGGGGGCCACCAAGTTCGATGTCTCCGTCGGCGTGGTCGTCCCGGCCGCGATTTCCGGCATCCTATCGTCGTTCATCCTCGCGCTCTCCCGCGCCATCGGGGAGACGATGGCCGTCACTATCGCCGCCGGCTCGCAGGCTAACCTCCACAACCCGCTCAATCCGGTCGACTATCTCGAGGGAGCGATGCCGATGACGGCAGCGATGGTCCAGTTACTCACGGGGGATATCACTGGGGGCGGCCTCGCCTATCGGAGCCTGTTCGCGATCGGGCTCGCACTCTTCGTCATCACATTGGCCATGAATATCATCAGCAACCTCATCGCCGAACGGTATCGGGAGGGGTACTGACGATGGCCACCGAAACCGGGGCCGAAAGAGGGTTCGGTCACGTCAGCCGCCGCTTGGATGTCCTCTTTCGGTATCTCCTCCTGGCCGCCACGCTGGTGGGGATCGTCATGCTCGGTGTCCTCCTCGTCTACGTGGCCAACGACGCCTTCCAACCGCTGACGGCTGATACCGGGTGGCTGGCCACTTTCCTTGCCACCCTGGTCGGGCCGACCGTCGCCGTCTCGGGGTGGCTCCTCTATCGCAACTATGCAGCCTTCTCATTCGGCTGGATCGTGATCGGAATGGGCATCGTCGGGTTCCTGTTCGCCTCCGGTGCAGCGATCGCCTTCATTGACATCGTCCCACCACTCACGTGGCTGGCCTATCTCCTCGCCGTCGCCCTCTCCTTCGCCGTCCTCGTCGGCCTCCAGTCAGTTGATTGGCGGGTCCCGTACCTCGCCCGAATCGGAGCGACCGTCGGTGTCCTAATCGGCTCGATCCTCACGGTTCCTCCGCTCGTGGCTGGGCTCACGACGGTCCCGACGGACGCCTCGATCATTCTCGTGACGATCGGTGGTCCGGTCGCCGCGATCATCGGCTTGAAGGCCGAACCCAAATGGGATCGACCACGAGCGGGGCTGATCGCCGGCGCGGCCGCCTTCGGGATCGCTATCGTGGGAATGGTCTTCGGGCCGTTCGTAGGGCTCGATCCGCTGCCGGGCACGTTGGTCTTCAGCCTGGCCGTTCTCCCGGCCATGGCACTCGCGGCGTTCGGCTATGTCGATCGACCAGAAGCCCGGATCGGGCTTGTCCTCCCGGTCCTCGTCGTCGGGGGTGTGCTCCTCGGGTGGGTCATCGTTCAATCCATGGGCTTCGATGGACCGAACTCCTGGGTTACCTGGGAGTTCCTTACGAGCCCCCACAGTGGAACCGCCGAGGACGCCGGGTTCTACCCGGCGATCGGAGGCTCGATCATCTTGATGGTCATCGTCGCGGCCCTCTCGTTCCCGCTCGGGGTCGGCACCGCCATCTACCTCGAGGAATACGCCCCCCGTAACCGCTTTACCCGGATCATCCAGGTCAACATCTCGAACCTTGCCGGTGTTCCCTCGGTGGTTTACGGTCTCCTCGGGTTGGGGGTCTTCGTTACCTACCTCGGCCAACCGCCTGGGACGGCCTTCGTCGGCGGAGCCACGCTTGCCCTCCTCATACTCCCGATCGTGATCATCGCCGCGGCGGAGGCCATCCGGTCGGTCCCCAATTCGCTCCGGGCGGCGTCGGACGGCATGGGGGCGACACGGTGGCAGACGGTTCGAAACGTCGTACTCCCCCGGGCGTTCCCGGGCATCCTCACCGGCACAATTCTCGCTCTCGGCCGAGCCATCGGCGAGACCGCCCCGCTGATCATGATCGGCGCCCCGAACGTCTTCTTCAGTCTCCCGACGGACCTCCAGTCGAGGGTCGGCGCCATGCCGCTCCAGATCTATGCCTGGGCGTCGCTCTTCGCCGGCGAGGAGTTCTACACCAAAGTCGTCCCCGCGGGTGTGGTCGTCCTGCTCATCGCGCTGTTGGCGATGAATTCCGTGGCTATCGCGCTACGCAACACCTATCAAAACCGAGCGTAACCCTCACACAATGGCCGAGAACCCCGCAGACGCGCGCGAGGACGGCGGTGGCGAAGCTGCCGCCATGACGTCTGCGGATGACTCGGACGACGAGCTCCTCATCGAAACCGAGGTACAACCGGGGGGTGCCACATCCGTCGACCGGACCGTCATCGAGACCCACCACCTCGACGTCTGGTACGGCGAGGATCAGGCCCTCGACGACGTGAACATGGCCATCCCCGAACGGAAGGTCACGGCGATAATCGGGCCCTCGGGATGCGGCAAGTCGACCTTCCTCCGGTGCATCAACCGGATGAACGACCTCATCGATGACGCCCGAGTAGAGGGTGAACTCCTCTTCGAGGGCAAGAACGTCTACGATGACGACGTCGACCCGGTTGCCCTCCGTCGACGGATCGGGATGGTCTTCCAGAGCCCCAATCCGTTTCCGAAGAGCATCTACGACAACGTCGCCTACGGGCTTCGGATTCAGGACCGGACCGACAACCTCGACAAGCGGGTCGAAACAGCGCTCAAGCGGGCCGCACTCTGGGACGAGGTCAGCGACCGCTTGGACGAGCGCGGCACCGAGCTCTCCGGGGGTCAACAACAGCGGCTTTGCATCGCCCGTGCGATCGCAGTCGACCCAGACGTCATCCTGATGGACGAGCCGGCGAGTGCCCTTGATCCCGTCGCCACCTCCCAAATAGAGGATCTCATTGAGGAACTCGCCCAGGACTATACCGTGGTCATCGTCACCCACAACATGCAACAGGCCGCCCGCATCTCCGACAAGACGGCCGTGTTCCTGACCGGTGGGGAACTCGTGGAGTTCGACGAGACGACGAAAATTTTCGAGAACCCCGAAAACCAGCGGGTCGAGGACTACATTACGGGCAAGTTCGGCTGACGCCGCACACTGACTCCCGCTATCCGTCGGCTACTTCCGTAGGGAGATTCGAGGGCCGATATATAGTCTGACGGACATCTGTATATTGTGACTACCATTGTCATACAAACCACTAAATATGACAAGGCTCAACCGCCGGTATGCCCCGCCAAAGATACCGTGAGGGACTCGATAGCCTTCGCGAAGACGTCCTCTACATGAGCGAGGTCGTCCTCGAACGCCTCCGCATGGGCCTCGACGCCCTCGAACAGAAGGATGACGACCTCGCCTGGGAGGTCATCGATGGTGACGACGAGGTCAACGAGCTCTACCTCGAACTCGAGAAGGACTGCATCGACCTGATCGCCCTCCAGCAGCCAGTCGCCGGCGACCTGCGGTTCATCGCCGCCTCGTTCAAGATTATCACCGACCTCGAACGGATCGGCGACCTGGCCGTCAACCTGGGTGACTATGCCCTCGAGGCCGAGCGCGACGTCTACCCCGACGTCGACATCCAGGGCATCGGTGAGGTGGTCGGCGAGATGGTCTCGGACGCGATGACCGCCTATCACGACGAGGATACCGAGGCCTGCTTCGCCATCGCCGACCGGGACGACGAGATCGACGACCGGTGTGAACGCGCCAGCCAGGTCGTCGTCAGGGACCTGCTCGAGACCCAGCTCGAGGAGGAGTCGGAGCCGGACATCGATCGCTTGATGGCCGAGGTCCAACGACTCCTGCTCACGATTCGTGACCTCGAACGCGTCGGCGATCACGCCGTCAACATCGCGGCGCGGACGCTCTATATGGTCGACAACAGCGACGAACTCATCTACTGAAGCCCGATTACTGGAAGCCGATCCGGCCGCCGTGCCGGGTCTCCGGCGGGGCCGTGCCACCCTTGAACTCCTCTTCGACCTGCTCGTAGTAGTCCTTGATGTCGTCGGTGATCGTCGGGCGGACGTTCTCCATGGCCTTGCGGAAGTGCCGCATCTCCACCTCTTCTGCCTCCGGGTCGTCGCGGAGGGCCTCGATCGCTGCCTCGCGGGCAATGCTTTCGAGGTCGGAGCCGACGTAACCGTCGGTGATCTCCGCCAGCTCGCGCAGGCTGACGTCCGGGGCGAGCGGCATCTCCCGGGTGTGGATCTTCAGGATCGCCTCGCGCCCCTCGAGATCCGGTTCGCCGATCATGACGAGCCGGTCGAATCGGCCAGAGCGGATCAGTGCTGGATCGATCATGTCCGGCCGATTGGTCGCGCCGATCACCATGACGTTCTCCATCTCCTCGAGGCCGTCGAGCTCGGTGAGCAGCTGGTTGACCACGCGCTCGGAGACGTTGTTGCCGATCTCCTGGCCTCGGTTGGGTGCGATGGCGTCGAGCTCGTCGAAGAAGATAATGCATGGGCTGACCTGCCGGGCCTTCCGGAAGGTCTCCCGGATGGCCTTCTCCGACTCACCGACCCACTTTGAAAGCAGCTGTGGCCCGCGAACCGAGATGAAGTTGGCGTCGGTCTCGTTTGAGACGGCCTTCGCCATCAGTGTCTTGCCCGTCCCCGGCGGGCCGTAGAGGAGGACCCCCGAGGGCGGGTTGATCCCGAGTCGGTCGAATCGTTCTGGGGACACCATCGGCCACTCGACGCTCTCCTTCACGTCGCGTTGGGCGTCCTCGAGGCCGCCGACGTCGTCCCACGTGACCTTCGGAATCTCGACGAGGACCTCCCGCATGGCCGAGGGTTCGACCTCGCTGAGTGCCCCGCGGAAGTCCTCGCGTTTGATGATCATCCGGTCGATCAGGCTGGGTGGGATGTCCTCCTCGTCGAGGTCGATCTCGGGGAGGTAGCGACGGAGGGCCCGCATCGCCGCTTCCTTGGTGAGCGACTCGATGTCCGCGCCCACGAAGCCGTGGGTCTCCTCGCCCAGCCGGTTGAGCGAGACGTCGTCGGACAGCGGCATCCCCCGGGTATGGATCTGGAGGATCTCGCGGCGGCCGGCCTCGTTCGGCACGCCGATCTCGATCTCGCGGTCGAACCGGCCCGGCCGGCGGAGGGCGGGGTCGATCGCGTCGACACGGTTGGTCGCGGCAATGACGATGACCTGCCCCCTGGTCTCGAGGCCGTCCATCATCGTCAGCAGCTGGGCGACGACACGGCGCTCGACCTCGCCTGTGACGTCCTCACGCTTGGGCGCAATGGAGTCGAGTTCGTCAATGAAGATGATCGCTGGCGACTCCTCGCTGGCATCCTCGAAGATCTCTCGGAGTTGTTGTTCGGACTCGCCGTAGTATTTCGAGATGATCTCGGGGCCGGCGATCGAGAAGAAGCTCGCGCTCGTTTCGTTCGCGACGGCCTTCGCCAACAGGGTCTTCCCGGTCCCAGGAGGCCCGTGGAGGAGGACGCCCTGGGGCGGATCGATCCCCAGCTTCTGGAAGATCTGGGGGTGCTTCATCGGGAGTTCGACCATCTCCCGGACCCGCTGGATCTCGTCCTGGAGGCCGCCGATGTCCTCGTAGGTGATGCCGCCACCGGTCTTCTCGAAGCCGGAGATGGGCTCCTCGCGGAGTTCGACCTCGGTATCCTCGGTGACGAGGACGACCCCCTCGGGCTCGGTCTCGACGGCGATCAGCGGGATGGCCTGTCCCGGCGACCGCATGAAGGGGTGATTGGTGCTCGACATCACGGGGACGATGTCGGTCTCGACGACGGGGCGTTTGAGGATCTGACGCTTCACCATCCCAGCGGCGTCGGACCCGAACTGGACGGAGGCGTCCTCCGGCGGGGCGAGGACGAGCGTATCGGCTTTCTCCGCCTCGGCCTTCCGGATCGTCACCCGTTCGCCGATCCCGACGTCGGCGTTCTGGCGGGTGAACCCGTCGATCCGGACCGTGTCGGTGTTCCAGTCCTGGCGGTCGGCCCGCCAGACCTTCGCGGCGGTCGACTCGCCACCCTCGATCTCGATGATGTCACCGGGGCTGAGTTTCAGGTGCAGCAGCGTATCCGGGTCAAGCCGGGCGATCCCGCGTCCGGAGTCGTTCGGATACGCCTTCGATACCTCCAGTTGGACCTCATTCATGGGGCGATATCGCTACCTGAGCGGTCGCCGGGGATAGTTCTTTTGCCACCCCTTCCAGATTCGATTTTCAGGGGCCGACCGGGGGGCTTTTCGCGACGGCGGCCGGCAGGACGTGTATGCACACCCTCGCCTTCGACGGTCGAATGGGCGCGAGCGGTGACATGCTCCTCGGCGCCCTCCTCGATGCCGGGGCCGATCGGGCGGCACTGGAAGCCGTCGAGGGCGCCCTCGAGATGGAGTTTCTGGTGAACAGAGTCGAAAAGGCCGGCATAACGGCTATCAGCGTCGACGTGGTCAGACCGGGTGAGGATCCAGAACACGGCCACGGCCACGATCACGACCATCACGGCCACGGGCATAGCCACGACCATAATCAGGATCACTCCCACGCCGAAGGGTCGGGCCCCCACCGGACCTATCCGGAGGTCGTCTCGATCGTCGAGTCCATGGGCCTTCCAGCGGACGTGGAGGCCGACGCCCTGGCCGTATTCCGACTCCTGGGCGAAGCGGAGGCGGCCGTCCACGGTACGGATCTCAAGGGAACCCATTTTCACGAAGTCGGTGCCGACGATGCCATCGCCGACATCGCCGGTGTAGCCCTCCTCCTCCATGATCTCGACCCAGATCGCATTCTCACGACCGCGGTGGCGACGGGCGGCGGCGAGGTCGACATGGTCCACGGCCGGTATCCCGTTCCGACGCCGGCGGTGATCGAACTCGTCGAAACGGCCGATTGGTCAATCCGAGGTGGACCGGTCGAGGCGGAACTCCTCACGCCGACCGGGGCGGCGATCCTGGCCCATTTCGCCGAGGGGGTCGATACGCTGCCGCCGATAGAAATGGCTGGCCACGGCTACGGTGCCGGCGACATGGACTTCCCGGACCACCCGAACGTGCTCCGGGTTCTCAGCGGATCGATCCACAACGGACTGCAGCGCGACGACGTCGCGGTCCTCGAGACGAACGTCGACGACGTCTCCCCGGAGGTGTTGGGCTCGCTTCAGACGAGCCTGGCCGAGGCGGGAGCCCTCGACGTGGCCATTCTCCCAATGACAATGAAGAAATCCCGACCGGGCCACCTTGTCAAAGTGATCGTCAAACCGGAAAACGCGGAAGCCGTCGCCCGACAACTGGCCCACGAAACGGGCACGCTCGGCGTGCGGCAATCCGGTGCGGCACACCGGTGGATCGCCTACCGCCGGACCGTCACGACGACGGTGTCGATCGACGGCGAGCGGTACGACGTCCCGGTCAAGATCGCGAGCGACGACTCCGGAGAGATATACGACCTCAGCGCGGAGTTCGACGATGCGAAGGCGGTCGCCACACACACGGGCCTGCCGGTACGGGATGTCCAACGACGGGCGGAAACCGTAGCCCGACACGGAGGCGCCCTCGAGGAGACGCTCGTCCACATCGTCGAAGCCGAACGGTGGGCCGAGGTCGACGAGGATGGGAGCTATGCCCCCGAGACACTGGACGCCGAGGGGTTCATCCACCTTTCCACTGCCCGCCAGGCCCCGACCGTCGCGCAGGTCAACTACACTGATGCGGCCGAGCCTCGATTGCTCGTGATCGACCGAGCGGCTATCGAGACGGACCTGAAATACCAGGAGATGCCAACGGGGGCCTATCCGCACCTCTACCGCCCGCTCCCGGCCACGGCGGTCGAGAACGTCATCGAGTTCCCCCGGGAAGCGGGTCGGTTCGTCCTCCCTGAGTCCCTGCGATCGAACTGAACCATCCCTAGGGCTATCGGGGCCGCCGGCGAGCACGGGACATGGACCGCAGGACCATCTCGTCGGGGACCGAGTGGGAATCGAAGGTGGGTTACTCCCGGGCGATCCGCATCGGCGGCCACATTCACGTATCCGGAACGACGGCGACGGATGATGCGGGCGAGGTCATCGCCGAGGGCGACGCTTACGGCCAAGCCGTCCGGGCGCTCGAAAACATCGAGGTTGCATTAGAAAAGGCCGGAGCGGGCCTCGAGTCGGTCGTTCGAACCCGTCTGTTCGTTACGGACATCGACCAGTGGGAGGCGATCGGTCGGGCCCACGGCGAGTTCTTCGGCGATATCCGTCCCGCGACGAGCATGGTGGAGGTCTCACGGTTGATCGATCCAGCGATGCTGGTAGAGATCGAGGCGGTCGCGATCGTCGACTGAGTGGCCTCACTCGTCACGGTGGATGTCGAGGGCTTCGTCGATCGAGAGGTCGCCGACGGCGACCTTCCGGGCGAGATCCGCTGTGATCTCCCGGTTGTGCGGGGACCGTTCCCGGGAGGCGGTTTTGATGACTTTGATTTCGCCGGCCGTCGGTTCGATCTCCCGGCTGCCGATGCGCTCGCCCTCCCGCCGGGCGATGTTCACCGCGGCCAGGACGTCGCCCATCCCACGGGTTCCGGTTCCGAGATGCGGAGTCGTGGCCGTTTCGTCGATCAGCTCGATGGGGATGCCGTTCAACTCCTCGATCAACTGGGACCCATCGAGCCGGGCCCCATCGCCGATTCGAACGAGCGGGTCGGCTGCATCCTCGACCTCGCTTCGGATCACCGAGGCAGCATCGGATAGCGGGACCTGGAAGGCGGCGACCACGTCCTCTCCGTCGAGCACCGCGATGCCGGGTTTCGTCCCCGGATCGACCCCCACGATTCGGCGGCCCTCGCCGCGGACGCGTCGGAGTGCCGCTGTGACGGCGGCGCGGGGCTTAGCAGCTTCGGCGTAGATCGTCGGGACTGCGAGATCGAGGCCATCGGCTGCGGTCGTGATCACGGCCGCCGTCCCGTTCGGAAGCGGGTCGCCAGGCTGGATGGTCGTGAAGCCGACCGACCGGTCACGGAGCTCGTTGACGACCCCGTGATAGAGTTCGAAATCCTCCGTAGCGACGACTATAGTCACTACACAAATGTCGGCGGTTGGCGTGGAAAAGCAATTCGGTGCAGTCGGTGGGGTTTTGAGCGGGCTGGTCGTAGGAGCCGCCGTGAGTGAGGCCATCTCGACGGGGTGTGCCCCGATCGATTCCCTGCTGGGTGGTGGGCTCGAACGCGGAACCATCACCCAGGTCTACGGTCCACCCGCCGCCGGGAAGACCAATCTGGCCCTCTCGGCGGCGGTGGAGGTTGCCGCAGCCGGCGATCGAACGGTCTACATCGACACCGAGGGCCTGTCGTTGGACCGGTTCACCCAGATGGCCGCCGAGAAAGGCGACCCTGACGAGATCGGCGAGCGCCTGGTGATTTCCGAGGTCCACGATTTCGAGGAACAGCGCGAGGCCGTCCGAGAGGCGACCGAGCTCGCCGGCGATGCCGACCTGATCGTGCTCGACAGCGCGACCGGTTTCTATCGGCTCGAACGCACCGGGAGCGAGAACGGCGAAGCGCTCCGTGCGGTGGCTCGCCAGCTGACGACGCTGTTGGGGGTGGCCAGGCGGCACGAACTGGCGGTCCTCGTCACGAACCAGGTCTACACCGACCCGGATAGCGATCAGGCGAAACCGCTCGGCGGGCATACCCTCGCCCACTGGACGGGGGTCGTCCTCCGGCTCGATCGGTTTCGCGGCGGGCAGCGGCGGGCCCGGCTGGAAAAACACCGGTCGCAACCGGCGGGCGGTACCACCCGTTTCAGCATCACGGCGTCGGGGTTGGCCGGTGCGGAAAGCCGTGAAACGCCGTAACGAGAACTGGGGCCCCTACAGTTCGCCGAGTTTGCGGAGGAGCTGGCCCCGATACTCCTCGTCGTAGGTGATCCCCTTTAGCTCGAGGACGTTCCGTTCGAGCTTGTCGAGCGCGACGTAGAACGCATTTTCCGCGCCGTACCCCTCGCCCGACCCCGCGACCTGTCCGTGGTCAGTCCTGAGGCGGATCTGACACCGGATCAGTGGCGTTCCGCGGAGCTTCTCTTTGTGCTTGTTGAACCGAACGTGAGCGTGCTGGACCTGCATGTCGCCGTATTTGTCGGCGACTGTCTCGATCGCCTCGCGGATCTCCTTTCGGGTCACCGTATCGAGCAGCGAGATGTTCGTGATCTGGACGTCGAGATGGTCCTCTTCCCGGATTGACAGGGCGCGGAGGACGTCGGTTTTCGTGATGACGCCGGAGATCAGCCGGTCGTCCTCCGCGGGCGTGACGACGAGGCCGTCGTAATCGTTCTCGAGCATCGTACCGACGGCATCGCGTAGGCTGTCTGATTGATTCACGGTAAACACCGGCGAGGACATGACGTCGTAGACCGGCAGGTCAAGCATCCGGTCGGTATCGCCCACGCGGTCCCCCGTCGTCGTCCGCTGCATGTTCCGCGTGACGAAGTTCACGACGTCATAGGTGGTGACGATCCCCGTCAGGTAGCCGTTCTCGTTGACGACGGGCAGTCGGGAAACGCCGTGTTCCCGGAGCAGGTTGATGACTCGGCCCAGGTCGTCCTCCTCGGTCACCGACACGACGTCGTCGGTGTAGATGTCACCGACGCTCAGTGCGTCGAGGTTGTCAAGGACTGCCTCGAGAATGCCGTCTTGGGTGACGATGCCCCAGAGCTTCTCGCCCTCGAAGACCGGTGCGGCTTTCGTCCCCCCCTCGACAAGCATTCGCGAGACATCGCGGACATCGGCGTTGCGTTGGACTTTCGGTGCCGGCTCGGTCAGCGCCGACACTTTGGTATTATCCTCGATATGCGACCCGAGTAGCCGTTTCTGGGTCACGACGCCGGAATACTCGCCCTTGTTCGTTACGATGAGCGTCTTCCGGTTTTCCTCGTCGAAGATCGCAGAAAGCTTGCCGAGCCGCTCGTCGGCATTGACCTCGAGAAAGTCCTGGGTCGCGATATCGGCGATGTCCATGCGTCACTGTGAGACGGCGGATAGTCTTGAAACTTATTTGATGCGGACAGCAGCCTTTTTATCGAGCTCCCCAATCCCGAACCGTGGTGCCCGATATCAGCGCCCTGTTCGGGCCCTATACCTACCTCGCGAGCGAGATATTCTTCGGCGCGGTCGCGCTCCTGCTGCTTCATCGGACCGGCGCACTCAGGCGGGCCGGGCTCACAATCGCCGTCCTCTATCCGATCGCGTATTTCTGGGACTGGTACACGCTCACGATCGGAGTGTTCTCGATCGAGCTCCGGACGGGCTGGTCGCTATTGGGCATCCCGGTCGAGGAACACCTCTTCATGATCGTTGTTCCCGCCCTGGTGATCGGTGTCCACGAGTCCCTTCAGACCCGCTGATGACGACGGACTATATCACGGAGCCGCGGGTATTGACTCGCCATGGATCAGGCGATCTACGACCATCCAGACGTATACGATCGGCTTTACGGCGAAAAGGACTACGAGGGTGAGGTCGACTTCGTCGTCGAGCGGTTCGCCGGCCTGGGGAACGGCGGCGACCGGGCGCTAATTATCGGCTGCGGGACGGGACGCCACAGTCCCTATCTCGTCGATCGCGGCTTTCAGGTGACCGGGCTCGACCCGAATCCCGCCATGCTCGAAACCGCCAGCACACGAAGCGACGCCACCTATGCCGAGGGGGCGTTGCCCGACGTCGACGTTGAGGGGTCCTTCGACCTGATCTGGGCGCCGTATACCGTGATGAATTACCTCGAGCCGGCTGAATTCACGTCGGCGCTTCAGGCGATGGATCGTTCTCTCGCCAATGGTGGGATCATCGTCTTCGATATCGGTGACTTTCCCCAGATGTCGTCGCCAGCGATCCAGCTCGCGGGCGATCAAGATCCCGTCGCTCGGATCTTTTGGTATCGACGGTCCGGCAACACCAACGTGCTGATGGAAGCCGTCATCTTCCACGATGACGACTGGTTCGTCGACCGGCACTCCCTCACAAGCTACCCCGTCGGCGTTGTGGCCCAATACCTCCGCGAACTCCACTTCAGCGTCGATGTCCATGACTGGTACGAGACCCGGACCAGCATGCCCAATCCAGCCGTCTTTGTCGCGTACGATGAGGCGTGAGGCCCGCCGTAACGGTTTTTTCCAGGCCGCACGAGCGACCCGTATGGGCGAGCGGGTCTGCTATCTCGAGTTCTGCCCGGTGTGTGACGCCGAGGTAACGGTCGCCACCGACGAATGCCCCGATTGTGGCACGGCCCTTGAACCGCCGCATTAAACGGGTGTGTGCACCACCGAAAACCGACCATTCGAAGTCTCCCTCACCGATTCGATATCGTAGAGGCGGATGTCTCGTTCCTGCTTGGTGATCACCGGAAAGTCGTAATGCCTGGCTGTATAGGCGGGCGGATCCCCAGACTCTGACCGGTCTGCCATTGCCTCCCGGTGCTGCATGAGCCGCTCCCGGTTGCGATCGTGGACCTCGTCGACGACTCCGTCGATTCGGGCATCGAACGTCTCCACCACGTCCTCGGCGAGTTCGTAGCCGATGGAGCTGCGGGCGGTCGCCATGGCCGCGAGCGTGGTCGTACCGGTTCCCCAGAAGGGGTCAAGGACCGTATCCCCGTAGACGGAAAACATATTGATCAGCCGGAAGGGAATCTCCAACGGAAAGGCCCCCGACCGTTCGCGGTCGCCGTCGAAGGACTGCGTTTCCCCGGTCAGCTCCCACAGGTCGGAAAACCAGTCATTCCGTTCTTCCCAGAAATACGCACTCTCGTACCGACGATCGGCGGCCCGATCGAACCGGCGTTGGCCCCCGTTCCGCAGGATGAGGATGAACTCGTGTTCGAGCGTGACGTAGGCGTTCGGCGGGAGCATCCCCGAACCCATGAACTTCGTCACGCGATTCGTCGGCTTTCGCCAGAGAATCGGGGGTAAGACGTCAAATCCACGGTCCGTTAAGGCCTCAGTGACCCGGACGTGATTCGGATACAGTCGAAAACGTTCCCCGACCGACCGCGTCGCGTCGCCGATATTAACGCAGGCGACACCCCCGTCGACGAGGACACGATCTACTTCCGCCCACACCGGATCCAAGGTCTCGTGCATCAGTTCGAACGCCTGCTCGCCGGCTTCCTCATCGAGCCGCTCTCCGATGACGGGATCGAGTCGGGCGAACGTCTCGTCCCACATCTCGATCATGGGGTAGGGAGGCGAGGTGACCACGAGCTCGACGCTGTCGGCCTCGAGAGCTGACATCGACCGGGCGTCTCCGATGTGTACCACGTGGCTCGTCTCCATCGGTCCTCATTCACCCCGGTGCCGGCTTGAGGGTTATGCCATTCAGCCTGTGGATCCGGTACCGTGTTAGAGTATTATCAGGCCTGAGAGACGGCGGCGGGAATTTATAGGCAATTCCGAGGATCCACGGGTATGAGCCTGTTACCTGTGGACCGAGCTGTTGGCCTGGTGTCGATCTCGAACACACCCACCGATCGCAGGCTCTAATCACCGATGGACACCGAGGAATCGCTGGGCACCTGCCCGGATTGCCGGATGACGGTTCCGCGTTCGCGGCTGCTCGTCCAATACGAGTCATCCGCCGGAGTGGCGCTACTCGCGAAATGTCCGAATTGCCGGTCGATCGTCTATCCCGAGTGAGGGGAACGGCGCTCGACGAGAACGTGATCGATGTACGTGAGGACGGTTTCTCCCCGTTGATTGTAGGCTTCAATCCGGTAATCGACGGAGCCACGGTCGGGCTTGGATACGGTGGATTTCTCGATCAGTTCAGCCTCAACGGAGAGCGTATCACCGGGCCGGACGGGCGCTGGCCATCTGACCTCGTCAAGGCCCCACCCACCCATCATTGCGAGGTCGCCGAAATGGACATCCACTAGCATCCGCCAGGTGACGGCGCAGGTGTGCCACCCGTTCGCGATCAGCCCACCGTGGACGGTCTCCTCGGCGGCCGCTGGATCGGTATGCATGGGTAGTGGGTCGTACGACTCCGCAAAGTCGATGATCTCGGCTTCGGCGAGGGTTCGCCCCTCGGCCACGTGGACCTCACCCACCTCGAGGTCTTCATAGAAGCGTGTCATTAGCTCGATAATCGTACATGGTCGCGGTTGTAGCTGTCGAGATCCCGCTATCATTCCTGAATATTTGTCCCAAATCTTAAACGCGGGCTGCGATCAACCGCCGGCCATGAGTACTGGGGAGGAGGAGCTCACATGCCCGTTCTGTGGTCAACTATTCACCGACCAAGACGTCCTGACGGAGCATTTCGCTTCGAAGCACGAGATGGCTGACTTCTAGAGCGTCCCTTCGGCAGGTGCGAAGACGACCAGCACCTCGAGTGGATCCTCGATCTCGAAGAATTCGTGGTCGACCCCCCGGTCGACATAGATCAGGTCTCCCGGCCTGACCGGATTGACCTCGTCCCCGACACGGATCTTGGCCTGTCCCGAAAGCACATGGTAGATCTCGTCCTCGCGATGGGGGTTTTGGGTATCTTCGGCACCCGCGGGCAACCGGTAAATGCCCACGCTCATCGAGTCACGACGGAGGACTTCGAGATATCGCTCGTCGGTGTCAGCGAGGGCCCGTTCGAGGTCCCGCTGAGTGAACCGGTCCATGTTACAATCGACCAAGGGGTGGTTCGGCCTGAAACTGTCGGTCGTCGGTCCGGCCACACTTCAATATCAAAATTCCTATGGGTTCGGGCGGATTTGAACCGCCGGCCTCCTCCATGTCAAGGAGGTGTCATAACCAGTCTAGACCACGAACCCGTGCATACTGAGTTTGCCAGTTGGGCTAATTCAAGGTTTCGGATCCGCCGGGAACAGGCCCGAAATCTAATATGTCTCGCCACGAATATGTAGCATATGGGCACCCGAGGGAACACCTTCATGAACGCCATCATCGGCGCCATCGTGACGATCGTGCTCTCGTTTCTCCCACTCTCGCCCGTGCTCGGGGGTTCTTGCTCGGGTTATCTCCAACGAGGCACCCAACGTGAGGGGGCCAAGGTCGGCGGCCTCGCCGGCCTCCTGGCCTCGATCCCGCTCTTCCTCTCATTGCTGATCATGGCCCCGATCTTCGTCTTTGCGCCGTTCGGCGTCCCCGCAATGCCGTTCAACCCGCTCGGGTTCGCGGTCGCTCTATTCATCCTCCTGATCGTCTATACCGTCGGGCTCGGCGTCGTCGGCGGCGTTGTCGGCGTCTACCTGGTCGAAGCGAATAATTCGGCCGACTCGACGGTCTAATCGCCGTCGGCGCGTCGGGCGATTAGCGTTCGAATCCGGTTCCGGGCCTCGTGTGGCTGTTTCAGGTTCTCGAACTCCACGAAGCCGAGGCTCTGATCGGTCCCGCCGGCGAGAAACGAGAGCGTCCCAAACCCGAGCACTGACTGGATCCGGCTCTGGTCGAACTCGATCCCTCGGATCTTTTCGATTGGGAGTTCCCGCGCATGACGACGATACACCAGCTCGTATTCCCGACGGATGTCGTCGGCCGTCACCACGTAGTTCGTCCGGGTGAGGATGAACATCTTGATTCCGAACCGGAGAAGGATCGCGGCGAACAGAAGGAAGATGACCCAGAAGACGATGTCCGTGAGCTGTTTCTCGCCGAAGAGCTCGGGATTGGCGATGAGGTACAGCAGTATGCCGCCACCGATCACGACGGTGATGCCGAACCAGATCAGCGTGACCTTGATCGTCGGCGTCGTCTCGAAGACGACCCGTCCGGTCTTCCGGCTTGTTTCATCCCCTGTTCCACCATCGGTGTCTGTTGTTGCGCTCATGCTAGGATCGCGGTGACGATTTGTTGAATGTCGATGAACACGACGAGGGCGATCGAACCGATCACGTACAACGCCGGGGTGACACTCACCGTCCCGACAGCAATCAGGCTCTCAACCCGCGTGGCGTCGTGGTTGATCCGTGCCCCGAGGTAGAGCGTGTAGAGGAAGTAGAACACGGAGAGGAAGAGGCCGGCGAGCGCGAACTGCCCCTGCGGGGTCAGTCGGCCGAGGTCGACAGGGTCCGGTCGCCCGGTCGGCAGGTCGACACCTACCTCCAGGATATCGAGGAAGAAGTAGATGTACTGCTTCTGGATCGCAATCAACCAGTCATCGGCGATCGCGATCGCCTCGGCAGTCGAGAGGTACCAGACCAGCGTGAAGATCGCCGCGAGGTAGATCCCCACGCTATAAGTAACGGTATGGACGGACTGGAGGATCCCCGTCGAGCTTCTCGCGACGATGATGCCGAGATGAAACGTGAAGAATACGAGGATCGATGCGATGAAGATGTAGGCCGAGTTCTGGAGCAACCTGACCCCGAAGTCAAAGGCTGCACCGGTATCAGCCACGACCAGTCCGAGAAAGCCCTCGAGGAGCGGTCCGGGGACAATCGTGACGGTCGACTGGCCGAATCCCGAGAGGGTGAGCGGCCCGGCATAAAGAACCAGGTTGAACAAGTAGAAGACCGACAGCCGACCCCCGACGATCAGCTGCCCGAGCCGGTTGTTGGTGTAGTTATCGACCTGCGACTGAACGAACGTCGAAGGCCGGAAGACCGCATCGAAAATCCCCAGAGAGAAATACGACAGCACCATTCGCGATGTCCTTCAGGGACATGATATTTATAGCCTACCGTTGACGTATCAGCCAGCCGTAATCATGTCGCTGAATGACGCTGCTGCCGATATCGAACCGTGGCGGGATCGGGTGACACTCGGGCTCATGGCACTGGCCGCGGTCGCCGTCCTCGCGGCCATCACCAGCGCGCTCCCGGCACTGGGGGCGACGGGACCGGCCATCGCCGCTCGGACGGAGGCCGGCATCGGCGCGGTCTTCTTCGCCGTCCTATTCGTGCTCCTCGGGTTTCGCCCGCGGCGCTATCCTTTCCTGTTCGAACTCGTGATCCTCCACCGGGTCGTGCTCGGTGCCTTCGGGATCGTGACCACGATCGGCGGGGCGATGGGCGCGCTGGTCCCGGCCCTGGCCGATACGGCGATCGCCATCCTCATCGCCGCTGCCTACGTGTTCGGGCGTGGGTTCGACGCCTGGTAACGACCGCCTTGAGGCTGGCTACGCATACAGGCGGTTCGCGATGACCAGCCGGTTGATCTCGTTCGTCCCCTCGTAAATCTGCATGCCTTTGGCCTCCCGCATGTACCGTTCAACCGGGTAATCCTTCGAGTATCCACGCGCACCGTGAATCTGGACGGCTTCCGTCGATAGCTCCATCGCCGTATCGGTCGCGTAATACTTCGCCATCGCCGCCGCCTGCGTGACCCGTTCCCCGCGATCCCGTTCGCTGGCGGCGTGCAGGGTGAGCAGCCTGGCAGCCTCGGTTTCGGTCGCCATCTCGGCGAGCTTGAAGCCGATCCCCTGGAATTCCTTGATCGGCTGGCCGAACTGCTCGCGATCGCCGGCGAACTCGCGGCTCGCCTCGAGGGCGCCCGTAGCGACTCCAACACCCTGGGCGGCCGTCCCGATCCGCCCGATATCGAGCGCCTCCATGACGTACCGGAACCCCCGTCCGGCCTCGCCGACCAGGTTGTCGGCCGGAACCCGGAGGCCGTCGAACCGGAGTTCTGATTCCACCGCGGACGGCCCCTCCATACAGGGGATATCCCGGACGATTTCGAACCCCGGTCGGTCCAACGGATCCGGGACGCCGATCAAGCTGAGCCCGGCATGCCCGCTGTCGGACTCGGTCCGGGCAACGACGAGCATGAAGTCGGCGATTGACCCGTGCGTGATCCACACCTTGTGGCCATCGATCACCCACTCGTCCCCGTCCCGCGTGGCCGTCGTCTCCATCGACGCCGCATCGCTCCCGGCCTCGGGCTCGGTCATGGCTAACGCCGGGACGGTCGCGCCCCGAAAGATCCCCGGTAACCAGGTCTCCCGTTGGCTATCGCTCCCGAACGTATCGATGGGATAGCCCACGAGCCCACACGCGACGTTCACGCCGCCGGCGAGGAGCTTCCACGACCGCGCGAGTTCCTCCATGGTGATCGCGTACGATCGATAGTCATCCCCTCCACCGCCGACCTCGTTCGGATAGGGGACGCCGCCGAACCCGGCCTCACCGATCGCCTCGAACAGCTCCCGGGGGAACGTCCCCGAATCCTCGAACTCCTCGATCCGTGGCTCGATGGTCTCCTCGCAGAACCCCCGTGCCGCTTCGCGCTGTTCCCGATGGGTGTCCTCGAGCTCGAAATGCGTGATCATGGCTCGACGACGGCGAAGCCTTCCAGCTCGATCAGCGCATCGTCCTTGAAGAAGTTCGTCACCTCGAACAGCGCCATTGCTGGATACTCCTCGAAGTAGTCGCCGAAGATCTCGCCGAGTGGTTCCAGTTTCGACCGGTAGTCGTCGCGGTCGGCCACGAAGACGTTGAGTTTCACAATGTCGTCCGGTTCGCCACCCGCCGCCTCAACGACCGTCGCGAGGTTGTGGAGCACTTGGTCGAACTGCGCGAGTAAATCACCCTCGGCGACGATCTCGCCATCGCTCCCCGAGGCGTCCTGGCCTGCGAGGAACAGCAGCTGTCCACCCCTCACGAGGATCCCGTGGTTGAACCCGATCGGGTCGGGGAGGCCCTCAGGGTTGACGATCTCTCGTTGCATGTTCACGACGAACCCACCGGGGGCCTATAGTACCTGTCTCACTCATCACTCGAACGCGGAGGGGTGGAACGTACAGAGGTCAGCCCGTCCGGAGCCGATGAGCGTGTTGATCTCGTCGGTGGTGGTGGCGTTGTGGGTCGTGAGGGCCGGAAGCTCGGACTCGTTTCTGAGCCGATCGGTATAGTCGGGGAGGGCGGTCTCCGAGTAATCCGGGCGCTGCCGCATCGAGGTCTGGCCAGCGACGACGGCGAGCAGATCACAGCCCGTTTCAGCGAGCCGCCGGGCGGTCTCGGTCGCTTGCGCCAGCGTGAAACCGTTGCTGTTCCAGTCGGTCGCCTGGAGCGTGATCCCGAGGGGTTTGTCCGCCGGCCACGCCTCGCGGACCGATTCCATGACGGCCATCGGATACCGGAGCCGGTCGTCGAGGCTTCCCCCGTACTCGTCGTCGCGGTCGTTCGTGAGCGGCGAGAGGAAACTCGACAGGAGGTAGCCGTGGCCCCAGTGGAGCTGAAGGTGGTCGAACCCGGCCGCCTCGGCGTGCTCGGCCGCCATGACGAACTCCTCCCTGACGGCTGCCAAGTCCTCCTCGTCCATCCGCTTGGGCCGCTGGTTCGCCGACGTGTATGGTTTGGCTGACGGTGCGAGGAGTTCCCACGCGTCAGTAGACGGTAGCGGCCGGTCGAGGCCAGTTTCCCGCGGACGGGTAGCTCCCCGTCGACCGGCGTGGAGAAGGTGCGCCCCGACCCGCGTGTCCGAGCGGTCCCGGATGCGGTCGATCGCCTCGCCCCACGCGTCGGAATGGTCATCGTCATACAGCCCCGCCGTCCCTGGGGTGATCCGGCCTTGCGCCGAGACCGCGACGGGATCCGTCAAGACGAACCCGGCGTCGGTCGTCCCGAGATCGACGACGGCGTCCAGATGCCCGGCCGAGGGACGGCCATCGCTCGCGGCATCGTCGAGATCCGGGGTCAGCACCGCCCGATTCGGGAGCCGGACCTCCCGCAGTTCGAGCGGTTTGAACAGCGGCGGCGTCGCGATTGCCGGTGGCGTCTCCGCTTCGCCCGCTTTGGCCGCGAACCACCGGTCGTAGGCGTCGACGAACTCGGGGTCTCGGATCCGAAGGTTGTCATAGGAGATCCGGCCGCTCCGGGTCAACAGGTGGACGGAGAACTGGTAGGGGTCCATGTGGAGGTATCGGGGAACGTGCTCGAAGTATCGCCGGCTGCGCTTGGCGGCTTCCTGGAGGGCGTTCACCCGTGGTCGCCGCTCCTTCTCGTACCAGTCCAGGGCGGCCGGGACGTCCTCGCCTTTCTCCTCGAACGCCTCATAGAGGGCGATCGAGTCCTCCATCGCGAGCTTGGTCCCCGAGCCGATGCTGAAGTGGGCCGTATGAGCGGCGTCGCCGAGGAGGATCACCTCTTGCTCGTGGTTCCACGACCGGTTTCGGACCACCGGAAAGTTCCGCCAGGCATAGAGCTTGCTCAGCAGCTCGTAGTCCCCCAGATGATCCGAGAAGAGGTCCTCGAAGTACGACAGGGCCTCCGCCTCGCTCTTCTCGTCCATCCCGGCGGCGCGCCAGGTGTCCTCCTGACACTCGATGATGAACGTGCTCTTGGGACCGGGATAGGCGTGAATCTGCCAGAGGCCGTGCTCATTCTCCCGGAAGATGAACGTGAAGACGTCGAACGGTTTCTCGGTCCCGAACCACGCGAACTTCGCCGAGCCCTCCGAAATCTTGGGTCGGAACGACTCTTCGTATCGCTCCCGCGTGACGCTCTTGAGGCCGTCGGCCCCGATGACCAGATCGGCGTCGTCGCGGAGGTGGTCCGGGTCCTCGATATTGTGCTCGTGGTGCATCTCGACATCGAGTTCAGCACACCGGTCCTGTAGGATCTCCAGCAGATCGGCCCGCATGATCCCCGCGAAGCTGTGGCCGCCGCAGCGGTGATGGGTGCCTTTGTAGTAGATGTCGATCGGATTCCAGTGGACGAACGCGTCGGTGATCGCCTCGTGGGTCTCGTAATCCGCCTCCCTGAGCGACGAGAGGGTCGCATCGGAGAAGACCACCCCCCATCCGTAGGTGTTATCGGCCGGGTCGCGTTCGTAGACGGTAATGTCGTAGTCGGGGTTCGCCTTTTTGAGCAGCAGGCTCGCGTACAACCCTCCGGGCCCCCCGCCGATGACGTTGATGGTCAGACTCATTGGTCAGGTGGACCACTCGTCGCCGACCACATCGGCCAAGCGATCGTATTGGTCCATGCCGGGCACGGTCGGGAACATGATGAGTTCGTCACACCCCTCGTCCTCGTACCCACGGATGAACTGGACGAGCTCCTGGGGGGTCGTGAGCAATCCTTCCGCGATCCGCTCGGCGAAGGGTCCGGTGAAGGCGTAGTATTCGCGGAGGTATTCCCGGCCGGCCTCGGCCACCTCGTCGTCACCGAGGGCGTAGTACCCGTGCCCCCAGAGCTCCGGATCGGCCGGGCGCCCCGATTCGTCCCAGGCTTGTCGTGCGCGGTCGGCCTGGCGGGCGAACGCCCGGGGCGGTCCTCCACCATGGATGTATCCATCGGCAAACCGTGACACGCGCTGGAACGTTCGGTCGCTCTCGCCACCGACCAACACTGTCGGCCCACCTGACTGGACGGGCGCCGGCCCGATATCATCGCCCTCCCAAAACTCACGGAGGGCGTCGAGCTGCTGAGTGAACCGTCGCCCCCGACCGCGATAGTCGGCCCCGACCGTCTCGTAGTCGTCCTGCCGGGCACCGAGGGCGAGACCGAGTGTCAGTCGGCCGTTCGAGAGGACGTCGATCGTGGCGGCCTTCTTCGCCAACAACGCATCGCTCCTGAGTGGCCCGGCGATGATGGAGGTCACGAGCTCGATCTCCGAGGTCACCCCCGCACAGGCCGCTAGCGTCGCCATCGGATCGAGGCTGTGGTAGACGACCCGGTCGAACACGCCGAGGCTCGTGAAGGGACCGTCCTCGGCCGCCATCGCCCAGTCTAACGTGAGGTCCCGGTCAGCGCCATCGAGGGTATTGGGGAGCCCGATACCGACCTGCATGGTTGTGCTAAGGCCCGGGGCGATCCTTCTATAAGTATCGTTGCCCGTCGACGAGAATCACCAGTCTTGGCGGTTAGTGTGGAAGTCTGGTCACTCCGGCCAGTCGGGGTCGCGACCGTCGAGCTGGGCCTGCACGCCTTCCCGATAATCGGGGTCAGTACGGGCGCTCTCGAGGGCGATCGATTCCAGGTAGTCCTGTCCCGCCCGGGGAGAGAGCTCGAGTGCGGTGTACATCCCGTCCTTCAACTTTCGAAGGATTCGGGGGCTCTTCTCCGTCAGGGAGTCGATTACCGATTCGACCTCGTCGTCGAGCTTTTCGGCCGGTACACTCCGGGACACGAGGCCGATCCGCTCGGCCCGTTTACCAGAGATGGGCTCGCCCGTCATCATCAGGTCCATCGCCTGCCGAAAGCCGACCATCTCGATCAATAGCGGGGGCGAGAAGTGGTTCACGATCCCGAGCCCGACCTCCGGCTGGCCGAGCGTCGCATCCTCGGCCGCGATGACGAAGTCGGTGTGCAGGAGAAGGTCGAATCCGCCGCCGAGGGCGAATCCCTCGACGCGGGCGACGGTCGGTTTCCCGAGGTTCCACATGACGTCGAACAGCTCGCCCCAACTCTCGGTGAACGGCCGCAGGGCGAAGTCCAGCTCCCGGACCTCGTTGATGTCGCCGCCCGCGGAGAATGCCTGCTCGCCCTCGCTCCGGAAGAGTACCACCCTGACCTCGTTATCAGCCCTGAACGCTCGAAGCTCTTCGATGATGGCCTCTTTCATCGGGAGGTCGACGGCGTTCAACGCCTCCGCTCGATTGATCTCGACCACCCCGATCCCGTCATCAACGGAAAACCCAACGTTGCTCATATCCCGGGGACAGGCAGGATGGTCAAATAGCTTGAGGGCTTCAGCGTGTGGTCCACCCGCCGTCGACGACCAGACACGACCCAGTCATGAATGAGGCGAGATCACTGGCGAGGAAGACCGCCGGGCCGGCGATCTCCTCCGGCTCGGCAAATCGGTCGATCGGTGTCCGGTCGACGATCGACTCGTAGAGTTCGTCGTTGTCGAGGATGGGTTCGGTGAGGTCCGTCACAACGTAACCGGGGGCGATGGCGTTGACCCGGACGTCCGGCGCCCAGTCCAGTGCGAGGCTCTTCGTTAACCCGATCAATCCGTGTTTCGACGAGACGTACGGGTGCTGCCTCGGGAGGCCGACCAACCCCGAGACACTCGCGACGTTGATGACGGAGCCCCCGCCGTCCTTGAGCAACCGTTCGCCGCCGAGCTTCGAACACAGGAACGCCCCGCGGAGGTTGACATCGATGGTGGTATCGAACGCCTCCATCGAGACGTCCTTTGGCTTACCGAGCGCGGCTGCCGGGTTGATCCCGGCCGTGTTCACGACGATGTCGAGCCGGTCGAACGCCCCGTCGACAGCCGCGAACAGTGCCTCGACTGATCCCTCATCGGCCACGTCCGTCGTGACAGCTAGGGCGTCGCTACCGGTGTCTTCGACCGCTGATACGGCCGATTTGACGTCCTCCATGGTCCGCGACGTCGGGACGACCGAGGCGCCGGCCTCGGCGAGACCGACGGAGATTGCCCGGCCGATGCCACGGCTCCCCCCGGTAACGACGGCCACCTGTCCGCTGAGATCGAGCCCGTCGGATATCATCGTCGCTGACCGGGGTGGCCCCAAGGATAAAGGGTTCCGTTCGACGAGGCCGAGGAATAAAACCAGTTCATACGCGGGTCAATTAGCTTGCGGATCCGCCTCCAATGGAGTACCGAATCATGGGTGCCCCTGATGGGTACTGGAACAACGGACATTGCGAGGGCACGCCCGAGTGTCCACCACGCTGCCCCCGCTTTACCGACAAGCGCGGAACCCCCATGCTCGCCCTCCCGTACGATGACGCCGACCGCGAGGCACTCCTCGATATGTATGACCAGTTCACTCAGTACGACCGGGCCCAGGGATTGCCGCCCCAGACGCGGGATCGAACCGCCAACTGGATCGACTCGCTCGTCGGGAACGGCCTCAACCTCGTCATCCACCGCGACGGGTCGATCGTCGGTCATGTCGGCGTCGTCCCGATGACGTCGGAAGCCCCCGAACTCGTCGTGTTTGTCCACCCCGAGTGGCAGGGCCGGGGCATCGGGACGGAGCTCATGCATCAGGCCATCGCCCATGTTAGTGCGGCGGGCCGGGAGGCCCTTCGGCTCGAAGTCATGAGCGACAACCGAACCGCCTTGGCCGTCTACCAGAACATCGGATTCGACGTCATCGAGCGAACCTTCAACGAGCTAGCGATGCGCCTGTCCCTCTCACTCCCGATCGCTCAGGAAGTCCAGCGTCCGCCAGCCGTGCGGTGACCGCTTCGTTCCTGTCTCCCAGACGATAAAAAACGCTAACCCGCCCACGGGGATGGGTTCACCAGTATGCCGACGATTCATAAGACCGCACCCCCCGTGGGGAGGTGGCTGGCTCGTGCGTAGCATCCCCGATTCGGTGATCGAATGGCCGGATATCGTCCTCTACGATGGGAAGGTCGTCACCGTCGACGCGGATTTCTCGATCGTCGAGGCGGTCGCGATCCGCGACGGCCGATTCCTCGCCAGTGGGTCGACAGACTCCATCCGTGAGCTCACGGGCCCGGACACGGTAGAGCTCGATCTCGAGGGCCGGACCGTCATTCCCGGGCTCGTCGACTCACACATCCACCTGGACCGCGTCGGGATTGCGCTGGACCGAATCGAACTCTTCGATGCGCGAAGCCTCGACGACGTCATCGAGTCGATCCAGGCGGCGGCCGAAACCGCTGCGGGCGATTCCTGGCTGCTCGCCGCCTCGAGCTGGCACGAGAGCCAGCTGACCGAGGGTCGACTCCCACGCGTGGAGGAGCTCGATCGGGCGGCGCCGGAGACACCCGTGTTCGTGCCGAGGGGCATGCACGTCGCGGTACTCAACAGCGCCGCCATGGAGCGGATTGGCATCGACGAAGACACGCCCAATCCCGAGGGCGGGACGATCGTTCGCGACGCCGACGGCGACATAACGGGTGTCGTGCTCGAGACGGCCCGGACCCAGCTGGTCGAACCCCACCTCCCCGATCGCTCGTACCACGATACCCTCGCCGACCTCGAACGCGGCATGGCCGAACTCAACCGCCGTGGCGTCACCGCCATTGGCATCCCGGGATTGTACCGGGATTCGATCCGGGCGCTCGAGGCGCTCGTCACGGAGGGCTCAGCGACCCTCCGGAGCTCGGTCCTCGTCAAGGTCGATGAAGCCTCCGACGTCACCGATGCTGCGGCATACTTCGCCCCCGGCTTCGGGAACGAGCGGCTCCGCGTTGACGGCCTCAAGTACTTCCTCGATGGCGGTGTCGAAGGGGCGGCCCTCCGCGACCCGTACGAAGTCGTCGAAGGGGTCCAGGAGGACCCCGACTACCACGGCCACCTGACCCTCCCCCCGGGCGGAAAGGCGGAGTTCGAGGAGATCCTCGCACTGGCAGCCGAGCGCGGCTATCAGATGCACACCCACGCGGTCGGCGACGCCACGATCGAATACCTCATGGAAGCCTACTCGCGGGCGCACGAGACTTCGCCGATCGACGACCTCCGGTGGGCGGTCGTCCACGCCTTTCTCCCGCCCGAGGAGAGTTTCGAGACGATGCGCGAGCTCGACCTGATCAGCACGGTCCAGAACCACCCAACCTACCTCGGCGCCAACATGGAGCGGTGGTGGGGCGAGGAGCGGGCCCGGTACGCCATCCCGATCAGGGACATCCTCGATGAGGGGATTCCGACCGGCGGCGGCACCGACGCCCCCGTGGTTCCCTGGCGGCCGTTCGAGTCCCTCTGGTGGATGGTTACCCGCGACACGATCACCGCCGGAGTCCTCGGACCGGAGCAGGCGGTTTCCATCGAGGAGGCCCTCCGGCTCTGGACGATCGGGAGCGCGTACGCCGTGAACTGGGAGGCCGAGATCGGCTCCATCGAGCCGGGCAAGCGGGCCGACCTGACGATTTTAGACACTGATCTCCTCACCTGTCCATCGGACGACATCCGTGAGGTCTCCGTCGAGCGGACGATGGTGGGGGGCGAGACGGTATACGAGGCCTGACCCCGCCGTTATCGCCGGTTTTGACGGCGACCGTGCCGGTCATTCACAATGATTAAGGGGGTCAGCGGGGACTCAAATATCGAACCTATGCAAGAGAAGGTCCCGACCTCGAAGCTGCCGGACGCGGACCAGATGCCGGACCTCCTCCATACGGTCCCGGAGCTCCACTATCCCAAGCACATCAACGCGGCCGTCGAGATGGTTGATCGCCACGTCGAGGCGGGCCGCGGTGACGATGTCGCGGTCTATTTCGAGGACCAGGAGTTCACCTACGCCGACCTCAAAGAGCAAACCGACCGGCTCGGAAACGTCCTCCGCGAGTTGGGCATCGACCCCGGCGACCGGGTCTTCGTCCGCTTTCCCAACCGGCCGGAGTACATCATCGCTTGCCTCGCCGTCCAGAAGGTCGGGGCGATCCCGCTCCCCTCGATGAAGCTCCTCCGGGCGCAGGAGATCGAATACATGCTCTCGGACTCGGGGGCCCGGGCGGCGATCGTCTTCGACGACCTGCTGCCGGAGGTCGTCGAGGCGAACGAGGAGGCGGACACGCTCGACGAGATCATCGTCGTCGAGCGCACCGGCGCCGACCACGGCTTTCATAGCTTCGACGACCTGATCGGCGACGCCAGTCCCGACTTCGAACCGCACGAGACCGCCCGTGATGACCTCTCGTTGATGGCCTACACGAGCGGTACCACCGGCCGACCGAAGGGGGCGACCCACACCCACCGGCAAATGCTTGCCATCGCGGATGGCTACGCCCGATACTGTCTCGAGCCCGATGAGGACGACGTCTTCAGCGGCAACCCGCCGATCGCCTTCACCTACGGCTACGGGGTGCTCGTCGCGTTCCCCCTTCGATTCGGCGCCAGCACCGCCCTGATCCAGAACGCCGAACCGACCGACCTCCTCGAAGGGATCGACCGCTACGGCGTGACGATCCTCTCGACCGTGCCGACGGCGTACAACCAGATGCTTTCGAACAACCCGAACGCCCGGGAGCACTACGACCTCGAGTCACTCCGGCTCTGTATCAGTGCCGGCGAACCCCTCCCCGAGCACACCTATGACCGGATCAAAGCGGACCTCGGGGTCGAGACCACCGACGGCATCGGGACGACCGAGATGCTCCACATCTTCATCAGCCACCGCCTCACGGACGAGATGGACCCGACGGCGACCGGCTTTCCCGTCCCTGGCTACGAGTGCAAGGTGGTCGATCCCGACACCCACGAGGAGGTCGATCGGGGCGACCCCGGCCTTCTCCTCGTGCGGGGCCCCACGGGCATCACCTACTGGAACCGGCCCGACAAGCAGGCCGAGGTCATCCACGACGGCTGGAACATCCCCGGAGACATCTTCGTTCACCGGGAGGACGGCCGGTTCGAGTACAAGTCGCGCCGCGACGACCTCATCATCACCGGCGGCTACAACGTCCCCGGCCCGGAGGTCGAGGCGGTCCTCGAGGAGCGCGACGAGGTGTTCGAGTCGGCGGTCGTCGGCGCCCCGGACGAGGAACGGGGGAAGATCGTCAAGGCGTTCGTCGTCCTCGCCGACGGCTCCGAGGGGAGTAGCGAGCTCACCCAGTCCCTCCAGGATTACGTCAAGGACCGCATCGCCCCCTACAAGTATCCCCGAGCGATCGAGTACGTGGACGAACTGCCGAAAACCGAGACCGGCAAGATCCAGCGGGCGAAACTCCGCGAGCGCGAGGAAGGTTAGTCGCCGGCGGGCCGGCGCTTGATCAGCCCGGCGTCGATGTACGTGAGCACCGTGTCGCCGTTCTGGTTTCTGGCAGTGATCCGCTGTTTGATGATCCCCGCGTGTGGGTGGCTCTCGGAATCCCGGTAATCGATCGTCTCGTAGCCGACGGTGATGGCGTCCCCCGGGCGGACCGGTCGTTTCCAACGCAGCTCGTCGAGGCCGAGCCCCGCGATGCTGGCGACGTTGCCACGGTGACCGTCCACGAGCAGCTTGTTCGTAATGCTGAGGGTGTGGTAGCCGCTCGCGATGAGCCCGCCATGTTGCTCGGTCTCGGGGTGCTCGGGGTCGAGGTGGAAGGGCTGTGGGTCGTACTCGGCGGCGAAGTCGACGATTTCCGCCTCGGTCACGGTATACGACCCGGTCTCGCCCGTCTCGTTGGGCTCGATATCTTCGAAGAACCGCCTCATGGCGCGGCGTATGCGCCTGCGCCTCGAATAGGCTGTGAAACGCGGCCGGGAAAACCCGATGGGCTTAAGTGGATGTACGAATGTGTACATCATAACGCGAAACCGTCCATTGGTGATCACTATGCAGGACTCCATCACAAAACTGACCGAGGGCGAGGACCTCTCGCTCGACGAAGCCCGTTCCGTCGCGACCGAAGTGTTCGAGGACGCCACTCCGGCCCAGATCGGCGCCCTGCTCGCCGCGCTCCGGGCCAAGGGCGAGACCGAGGCCGAGATCGCCGGCTTCGCCCAGGGCATGCGCAACGCCGCCCGGACGATCGATCCGGACCGCGGCCCGCTCGTCGACACGTGCGGCACCGGCGGCGACGACTACGACACGATCAACGTCTCGACCACCAGCGCGATCGTGGCCAGCGGCGCCGGCGTCCCCGTGGCGAAACACGGCAACTACTCGGTCTCGTCGTCCTCGGGCAGCGCGGACGTCCTCGAGGCGGTTGGCGTCACGGTCGACGCCGAACCACCGGCCGTCGAACGTGCCATCGAGGACCACGGCATCGGCTTCATGCTCGCCCCCGTGTTCCACCCCGCGATGAAGGCCGTCATCGGCCCCCGAAAGGAGCTCGGCATGCGCACCATCTTCAACGTGCTCGGCCCGCTGACCAATCCCGCCGGTGCCGACGCCCAGACCATCGGCGTCTACGACCCGGACCTCGTCCCGATCGTCGCCCGAGCGATGGCCCACATGCCCGTCGACCACGCCCTCGTCGTCCACGGGTCCGGCCTCGACGAGATCGCCGTCCACGACGAGACGACCGTCGCGGAGGTCACTGGTGACACCACCGAGGAGTATACCATCGAGCCGGCCGACCTCGGCGTCGGAACCCACGATCTGGACGACGTCGCCGGGGGTACCCCAGAGGAGAACGCCGACGCCCTCACCGGAATCGTCCGCGGCGGGCAGAACGGCGCCAAGCGCGACATCATCCTGGCGAACGCCGGCGCGGCGATCTACGTCGCCGGCGAGGCCGACTCGCCCGCCGACGGCGTTGAGGTCGCCGCCAAGGCCATCGACGACGGCCGGGCGGCGGACAAACTCGCCGACCTGCAGCGGGCCATCGCGGCCGCATGACGCGGGTCAAGATCTGCTCGATCACCACTGCGGCCGACCGCGACGCCGCGGTCGCGGCCGGCGCGGACGCCCTCGGCTTCATCGTGGACGTTCCGGTCGACACCCCTCGTGAACTCGATCCCGAGACCGCGGCCGACCTGATCGACGGCGTCCCACCGTTCGTATCCTCGGTGTTGGTGACCATGCCCGATGACCTCGCGACTGCCCATGACCTTCTGGTCGCGACGGGCGCTGACGCCATCCAACTGCACAACGATCACCCTCCGGCCGACTTCGCCGAGTTCGAGGTGCCATCGGTGCTCAAACGGATCCCACCCGAGGTCGAGGCCGCGCGGACCTATGCCGCGGTCGCGGACGCGCTCGTCGTCGATTCGATCGACGAGTCGGGTGCCGGCGGCACGGGCCACGCGGTCGACCGGTCGGCCGCCAACGCCGTGCGCGAGGCCGTGGACGTCCCGGTCGTCCTGGCCGGCGGGCTCGATCCTGACACCGTCGCCGACGCGATAGATGCCGTCAAGCCCTTCGCCGTCGACGTCTCGAGCGGCGTCGAGGCGGCGGAGGGCCGAAAGGACCACCAGGCCGTCGCCGACTTCATCGCGGCGGCGAAACAGCCCTCCCCGCGGCTCTCGCCGTGACGCTCGACATCGACCGATCGACCTTTGACGAATGGTGTGCCGACCGGCCGGTGATCGCCCGGGTCACCGCCTCTGTCCCGGCCCCCTCGCCACTGGCGGCCTATACGGCCCTGAACGACGAATCCACCGACCGGTACGCCTTCCTCCTCGAGAGCGCCGAGAAGGTCGCCTCCAGCGATCCGGACGGGGCGTTCAGCCCGACCGCAGGTGATCGACACGCCCGGTTCTCCTTCATCGGTTACGATCCGGACGCCGTCGTCTCGGTCGGCCCGGACGGAACGGCGGTCGAACCGCTCCGAGAGACGGCGACTTCGGCCGCGATCGATCCCGACGAGGACGACGGTGACGTCCTCGACGTCCTCCGTTCCGTCCTCCCGGACATCCCGCGCGTCGGGTTCCCTGACGGCGAGCGCCAGCGGCTTGACGGGGGGCTCGTGGGGTTCCTGGCCTATGATGCGGTCTACGACCTCTGGCTGGACGACGTCGGCGTCGACCGGCCCGACCCCATCGTCCCGGACGCCCATTTCGTCGTCTCGACCAAGACCGTCGCGATCGACCACGCCACCGACACGGCGACGCTCGTCTTCACGCCGGTGCTCGACGAGGCGTCCGACCCCGACACGGTCTACGACGAACTCGATCGCGAGGCCGAGGCCGTGGCGAGTCGCCTCGAAGCAGCGGACGAACCGTCGCCGACCGGCTTTTCACGAACGGACGAACGGACCGGCGGCCGCGCCGAGTACGAATCGACGGTCCGTCGAGCGAAGGAACACGTCCTCGATGGCGACATCTACCAAGGCGTGTTCTCCCGGAAGCGGATCCTCGAGGGCGACATCGACCCCCTCGGGTTCTATGCGGCGCTCCGCGAGGTGAACCCCTCACCCTACATGTACCTCCTCGAGTTCGACGACTATAGCGTCGTGGGGGCCAGCCCCGAGACGCTGGTCTCCGTACGGGGCCGTGAGGTCGTCGGCAACCCCATCGCCGGCACCTGCCCGCGCGGGTCGAGCCCGGTCGAGGACCGCCGGCTGGCGGGCGAGATGCTCGCCGACGCGAAGGAACGCGCCGAACATACCATGCTGGTCGACCTCGCCCGGAACGATCTCGGCCGGGTCTCCGACCCCGGCTCCGTGACCGTCGACGAGTTCATGAACGTCCTCAAGTATAGCCACGTCCAGCACATCGAGTCGACCGTGACCGGCCGGCTCGAGGCAGACGCCGACGCCTTCGACGCCATCCGGGCGACGTTTCCCGCGGGCACGCTCACCGGCGCCCCGAAGATCCGGGCGATGGAGCTGATCGACGCCTACGAAACCGAACCCCGAGGGCTCTACGGCGGTGGCGTGGGCTACGTCTCGTGGACGGGCGATGCGGACTTCGCGATCGTCATCCGGACGGCCACCATCGAGCACGGCGAACCGGATTCGGTAACCGTCCAGGCGGGGGCCGGGATCGTCGCCGATTCCGATCCCGCGAGCGAATACGAGGAGACCGAACGCAAGATGGACGGTGTCCTCGCCGCCCTCGACCGCCTCGAACCGTTCGAAGCGGAGGCCCGGCCCCGATGACCCGCGTCGTCGTCATCGACAATTTCGACTCGTTCACCTACAACCTCGTGGACTACCTCAGCGTCCACGCCGACACCGAGGTTTATCGGAACGACGTCGGCATCTCGGCCATCGAGGCGGCCGAACCCGACGCGATCGTCATCTCGCCGGGTCCCGGTCACCCGGCGACCGATCGCGACGTCGGCGTGACCATCGAGGCCCTGACGACGATCAGCCAGACCGTCCCGACGCTCGGCGTCTGCCTCGGCCTCGAGGCGGCCGTGTATGCATACGGCGGGACGGTCGACCGCGCGCCGGCGCCGGTCCACGGAAAGGCCTCGAGCATCGAGCACGACGGCCAGGGGCTCTTCGCCGGTCTCGAACCCGATTTCCGGGCGGGGCGGTATCACTCACTGGCGGCCGTCGACGTGCCGGACTGTTTCACGATCTCCGCGACCGCTGTCCACGACGGAACGTCGCTCGTCATGGGGATCCGCCACCGCGACTACCCGATCTGGGGCGTCCAGTTCCATCCCGAATCCGTCCTGACGCCGGCCGGCCACGACCTCATCCGGAACTTCCTCGATCTCGTCGCCCACCCGACCCCGGCGGCCGACTGAATCGCCAGACGTGAACACTTTCACTTGCGGAGGCACCCCCGACGCCGTCGGGCGGTTTGCTCAACCCCGTCGAGACCGGCGGAACCCCCGGATTTCGCCGGACGCGGTCGATCACCGTCCGACGGCCGTTCGACGACGGACACACGCGGGCGCGCGAACCCCCGATGGTTTCTACTGCGTACCCTAACGCAGTCTTTCGATTTATTCACCGAAAGAGTCACTTTCACTGCGGTCTAACTACCATTATAATCGATCCTCTCGACGTGACGAATCGGAACCGCGGCCCGCACGCGAACGACCGACCATCCCGGCACACTGAAACGGCAGTGACATCTGCGACCGCCCTGGGGAACGGGGAGCCGAGGGTTGATTCGCGATCACGGGCCCACGGAGTGTTGCACTACATGATCCGCATCCATCTCGCCTATCGCCCATCCGGGGGAGGAATCACGCAATGAGCACGCCAGAACTGACAGCCGACGAGGTGACGCTCCCGATCAAGCGCACGACCGGGGAGACGCTCGAGGAGCGCCTGACCGACAACGCCTACCACAACATCCTCCCGGCCCGCTATCTCAAGAAGGACAGCGACGGCAACCTGGTCGAGACCCAGGAACAGCTGTTCGAGCGCGTCGCCCGCAACGTCGCCCTCGCCGAGGCGGTCTACGAGGCCGACCGGCAGGACATCGAGCTCGCCGTCACGCCCGACCAGCTCAAGCCCGGTCACCCACGCCGGGACGAGCTCGCCGCCGAGGTTTTCGGCGACAGCGTGACGACCGCGGACGACATCGAGACCCGGCTCACCGAGCACAACGTCAACAAGTTCGCCTACGAGACGGTCGTTCCCGAGCTGCCCGCCGAGATCCGCGACCACGTTGAGGCCGTCGCCGACGAGTTCCAGGACCAGATGGAGCGGCTCGCCTTCATGCCGAACTCGCCGACGTTGATGAACGCCGGGGACGAGCTGCAGCAGTTATCGGCGTGTTTCGTGGATTCTCCCGAGGACGACCTTACGGATATCCACAAAACTGCGATGGAGGCGGCCGAGGTGTTTCAGAGCGGCGGCGGCATGGGCTATGCTTTCTGGCGATTACGACCCTACGGCGATCCCGTCGGTTCGACCGGCGGCATCGCGTCCGGTCCGTTGACGTTTATGGAGACCTACGACCAGCTGTGTGAGACGATCGCCCAGGGCGGCACCCGACGGGGCGCCCAGATGGCGATCATGCGCGTCTCCCACCCGGACGTCATCGAGTTCATCCACGCCAAGAACAAGGACGTCTCACTCGCCCACGCCCTCCGGCTCAACGACCCCGACGACTACACCTACACGACCTTCAGCGAGGCGCTCGAGGAGGCCCGCGACCTCATCGATGAGGAGGGCCGCGTCCCCAAGCACCTTCGAAATGCCGTCGAGGGCCACCTCTCGAACTTCAACATCTCGGTCGGCGTGACCGACGACTTCATGGAGGCGCTGCAGACCGGCGAGGACTACACCTTCATCAACCCGCGGACGGGCGACCCCCACATCGCGACCGAGCACACGAAGGAGATGTACGGCCGGTACGACCTCGAGGACTACGTCGAGCCGGGCGAGCCACTGGAGCTGCCGGCCGAGGTCGTCTGGGAGCGCATCGTGGGCGGCGCCCACGAGAACGGCGAGCCGGGCGTGATCTACCTCGACCGCGTGAACGACGAACACTCCTTCCCGGTCGAGTCGACGCCGACAGGGGACAGTTCGAAGTATGAGATTCTTGCCACTAATCCCTGCGGCGAGCAGCCGCTTATGGAATATGAAGCATGTAATCTCGGACATATCAACCTCTCGACTATCGCCGATACCGAGGCGCCCGACTGGCGGGTCTGGGCCGACCGCCACGCCGACGACTACGACTCCACCGCGGCGGCCGTCGAAGCCTTCCTCGAGGCGGCGATCGACACGGACGAGTTCGATCACCGCATCGAGTGGGGCACGCGGTTCCTCGAGAACGTCGTCACGATGTCGGACTTCCCGGTCGAGAAGATCGATGAGACGGTCTTCCGCAACCGGAAGATCGGCCTCGGGATCATGGGCCTCGCCCAGCTGTACGTCCAGCTCGGCGTCCGCTACGGCTCCGAGGAGGCCAACGAGATCGCCCGCCAGCTCATGCAGCGGATCAACCACGGCTCGAAGTGGACCTCCCACGACCTCGCCGAGACCCGGGGCTCGTTCGCCAACTGGGGCGACTCGAAGTACGCCGACCCGGTGCAGTACCGCGAGTGGTTCGAGCACCAGACCGGGCTCGATGCCGACGAGTGGGCCGACGGCTTCCCGATGCGGAACCACAACACCACGACCATCGCGCCGACCGGCACGACCTCGATGGTCGGGAACACCACCGGTGGGTGTGAGCCGATCTACAACGTCGCCTACTACAAAAACGTCAGCGACGACGTCCAGGGCGACGAGATGCTGGTCGAGTTCGACGACTACTTCCTCCGGGTGCTGGAGGCCAACGACATCGACGTCGAGGCGGTGAAGGCCGAGGCGCAGGCCCAGATGGCGGACAACGCCTTCGACGGGGTGGCCGGCCTCGAGAGCGTCCCCGACGCCATCGGCGACCTGTTCGTGGTCTCCTCGGACATCACCGCCAAGGAGCACGCCGGCGTCCAGTGTGCCTGTCAGGACGGGGTGGATAGCGCCATCTCGAAGACGTGCAACTTCCCCAATTCAGCCAGCGTCGAGGACATGGAGGAGGTCTACGAGTACATCTATGAGCACGGCGGTAAGGGCGTGACCGTCTACCGCGACGGCACGCGGTCGAAGCAGGTGCTCACCACGCGGGCCGACAACGCCGAGTTCGCCGACATGGACGAGGACGACGCGGCCGAGGCGCTGCTCGAGCGGATCGACGAGGTCTTCGGCGGGTTCGAGGGCTTCCTCGAGCACGAGGCCGTCAAGGAGACGGCCGAGGCCGCCGTCGAGGACCTCATGGAGGCGGCCGAGCCGAGCTACGCCGAGAAGCGCTCGCGGCCGGACATCCTCTACGGTGTGACCCAGCGGATCGATACCGGCTACGGCAAGCTCTACGTGAACATCAACCACGATGCGGAGGGCCGGCCGTTCGAGCTGTTCGCCAACATCGGTGACTCCGGCGGGTTCACGGCGAGCTTCACCGAGTCCCTCGGGAAGACCATCTCGACGGCGCTCAGAAGCGGCGTCGATCCCGGCGAGATCGCCGACGAGCTCCAGGGCATTCGGTCGCCGAAGGTTGCCTGGGACAAGGGCGAGCAGATCCAGTCCATCCCGGACGCCATCGGGACGGCCATGCGCCGGTACATCGACGGCGACATCGACCGGGCCTACCCGCAGCAGCGCAGCCTCGACGAGGTGGCCGAGGAGGAGTCCGAGACCGAGCCCGACGGCGGGGCCGCCGTCCACGAGGACGCCACCCAGTCGCTCATCGACGCCGGCGAGAGCCCCGAGTGTCCCTCGTGCGGGTCGATGTCGCTGTACTTCTCGGAGGGGTGTAAGACCTGCGAGAGTTGTGGCTGGAGCGAGTGCTGAGATAGCCACGGCTCCACTCAGTCGCCGCAGGTGTTCGGGAACGCGCTTACCTCCGTAGAGGTCGTTTTTCGAGTATGGCCGACAGGGAGCAGCTCCACGACCTGGTCGGCGAGGTGTTCGACTTCGCCGACCTCTTGGCGTATCAGCCGGGGGCGATCGTCAGCCGAGCGCTGGTGGACGACGAGGCCGTCACGGTCACCGTCTTCGCCTTCGACGAGGCCGAACGCCTGAGCGAGCACACGGCGCCACACGACGCGATCCTGCAGGTGGTCGACGGGACGGCGCGCATCACCGTCTCGGGCGAGGACCACGAGGTCGCCGCGGGCGAGACGATCGTCATGCCAGCGGACGAACCCCACGCGGTCGAGGCGGTCTCACCGTTCAAAATGGTCCTGACGATGATCCGGTCGCCTACTTCATCGTGACCCAGGTCAGAAACACCAGCGCGAGGAACTGCAGCCCCCGGAGGACGGCGACGGCGGACTGGACGGTGGGGTCGCCGGAGTAGAGCATCTTCATGCTGAAGAAGAAATACAGGGCGGTCGCGTTCTCGGCGAGCATCACCAGGGCGAATGCCAACAGCCCGAGCACGAGCGTCGAGCGGAACGCCCGGTAGTTCCGGATCCAGACGGCGCTCAATGCGGCGAGCAGCAGTATGTTCACGCCCGAGAGGACGGTCGCGAGCTGAATCGATGAGGTCATGGCCATGCGTGGTCACTCCAGGTGTTCCGTGATGCGTTCGAACTCGTCGCGATGGCGCTCGAAGCCGTCGGTGAGGAAGTACAACGCGCCGTAGTCGGCCTCGCCCCGCTCGACGACATCGTGATCGATCAGCATGTCGAGGTGGTGGCGGACCGTGTTGTAGTCGAGGTCCAGCTGGTCGGCGAGCTGGTTGGCGTTCCGTGGCCGGTCCGAGAGCGAGCGGATGAGCCGGACCCGGTTCTGCCCACCACGGGTCCCGGCCAAGAGATACCAGAGCGCCTTCTCCATCGCGATTCCAGGCCTGTGGTTCCCCCGGGAGTGATAAAAATGGGCACTATGGAGGATTCATCCGTTGACGCACCCAGCCGGTCGGACCGCTGGGGAACGATCGCTGTTGCTCCTCGGGCTGGAGGGTGCCAGTGCCGTCAGTTGCCCGGACGACCACCTCGTGCGTGGATCCGGGGTTATCGTATTCGTACACCCACTGTCGCCAGACGTCCTCGCCGGGGAGGGGCTCCGAGAGCGTGGCGTCGACCCAGGAGTCGCCGCCGTCGATCGACACTTCGACCCGATCGATGCCGCGAGTGCCGGCATAGGCGTGCCCACCGACCTGGAGGCGGCCGTTTTCGAGGTCGTTGAAGGCGTGGAGCTTCGCGACCGTGTTGACCGGCCCGGTCCCGTGCCAGCCCCGCTTCTCCCAGTAGCCGTCGACCTGCTTGTCGAGGACCTCGATCTCGGTCAACCACTTGACGTTGATCTCCCCCCAGTGGCCGGGGATGAGCGCCCGGACGGGGTGGCCATGGCCTTTCGGGAGCGGGCCGCCGTTCATCCCCCATGCGAGAAAGCCGTTCCGGAGGGCGGAGAGCGGGAATTCCTCGAAATAGCCATCTTCGGCCCGGAGCATGACGCACTCGCATCCGCCCATGGGGCCGGCGCCGTCGATCAGATCGGCCACCGGCGTCCCCGTCCAGAGCGCGTTGTCCATCTTGTGACCGTTGAGGTTTTCACCCACACAGCGGAGGGTGATGAACCGGTGTTCCTCCGGCAGGTTGGTGAGGTCCTCATAGGAGAGCGTGCGTTCCTCCTCGACCGCCCCGGTGATCGAGAGCGTCCACCCGTCGGGGGAGAGTTCAGGGTCGACCGCGTTGATGTCGACCTGGTAGAATTTTTCACTCACCAGCGGTTCGATTCCGCGGATATCGAGGGATTTCTCGTCCGCCTCGGTGAGGAGCTGCTTTTCCGGGGAGACGGGCGTCTCCTCGCTTGCTGAACCGGCGGACGGGGTACCCGACCTGGTCTCACTGTCGGTTGCCGGGGCCGAGGGGCTGGTCGTCCCCGCCCCAGCCTGCCGATAGAGGGTGCCGAGGACCCCGACCGAGGCGAGCGTCGCGAGGCTAGCCAGGAGCCGGCGGCGGCCCGCCGACGTATCCGTGCTTGAGGCCGACGATTCCGGCCGGCTTGCGAGGTGATCCACCCCGACGACGATGCTGACGGCGACCCCCGCGCCCGCCGCTGGCAGCGGCCCGCCGGTCAGGAGAAACGCGAGGCCGGCCACCGAGATCCCGGCTCCTCCGACGGCGACGAGGGGCTGGGCCACCCGGCTCGCCGCGTACCGGGCGACTGCCGTCACGAGGGCGAACAGGAGCGCCGAGAGCACGATCGCCGTCACGAGGTTGAGGGCCTGGCCGAGGCTCCCGAGGAACAGGATGGCGGCGGTGATGACCGCCGCTGGGAGCGTTCGGGCGAGGAACCCCGAGATCGGCGCGGCCACGAACCCCGGCGTGAGCCCGGCGACGGCGAACGAACCGATGACACCCGCGATCCCCGCAACGAGCGGGACGACAACGAGCGTCGGCTCTCTCTTGGTCCGTCGTAGCCAGTGAGCGATCCGTTCTGTATCCATGGCCTATCCTCTCCGTCGGACGGCCAGAACGACGATGGCGAGGACGGCGATCACGGCCACGGCGATCCCGAAGCCGGGGGCGTTGACAGCGGATTGATCGTCATCCATGGCGGTCTCGGTCATCTCGTCGGCCATCTCCGTCTCGGCCATCGACGTTTCCGTCATTTCCTCCTCCATGGCCGTTTCGGTCATGTCGTCGTCCATCGCCGAGTCGGTCATGTCATCGCTCATCGCGGTTTCGGTCATCTCGTCGGCCATCGACTCGGTCGTGGTCGCCGTCATTCCATCGTCCATGGACTCGTTCATCGAGTCATCGGTCATATTGCCGTCACCCATGGAATCGTCGGTCATATTGCCGTCATCCATGGTTTCGTTGCTCATATCGTCGTCGGCCATGGAGTCGTCGCTCATGTTTCCCATCGGGGTGTCTGTCGCCGTCGCCACAGGATCGGGCGTCGTGGCCGCGGCGAGCGCGGTCGGAACTGTCAGTCCGATCGCCAGGATCACAACGAGCGCGATCGTGAGTCGGTAATTCGGCCTCATCACTCCCATGGACGACAGGTACATAAATATCAATTTTTCAAACTATATCGAAAGTCCGTTGCCACTCACGCCGAAATCATTCTAGAATTCAACCGGCACGAAAACTCAAGCCGGTGGCCCCTGTGGGGTCGGACATGGGTCTGGGCGAGGGACCACAGTGTCCGGCGTGTGGGGCCGTTCTCCTCTCGAGACACTGTAAGTACGTCTGTCCCAATCACGGCACCGTCTACGACTGCTCCGACCCGTTCCTCTAACCGCCGATCGGTGACCGTCGCTCCTTCACCATCCGATAGACCGGCCCAGCGACGAGCAATCCACCCGCAATCGCACCTGCGAGGGCGAGCCGGGGATCGAAGCCGGATGCGAACGAGAGCGATCGCATGGTATACCCCGCGAAGACGGCCGCCGCGGTCCAGGGCAGCTCGCCGATGGTCGTCCCGAGGACGAACGCCGGCACCGATACCCGGCCCACGCCGGCCGCGACCGAGATCACCTCCGCCGGCGTCGGCGCCAACCGGGCCGCGATCACGCCCCGTACATCGCCGGTCGTTCCGAAGAAGCGCTCGCTTCCGTCGGCGGCCACGCCGAGTAGCCCCGAATCCGGCCGGTACACCCGGGCTACCGCGTAGGGAAGGAGGCTGGTGAACACCACGCCGCCCATGGCGATCGGGAACCCGATCTCGAGCCCGTACCGGTACCCGACGAGGATCGACAGCGCGCTGATCGGCCAGGCCACGAGGGGGCGAACGACGTAGAGCCCGACGAGCACGACTGGGAACCAGGGTTCCCAGAGGAGTTCGAGCAGCCAGCTTCGCAGCGACTGCGGGGAGACGAGGACCCCGACGACGAGTACGAGGCCGAGGAGGGCACCGGCTGCCACGTGCCGGCGGGCGAGGCGCATTACCTCCGGATAGGCCCGCGTCGGGGCTTAGGGGTTGCGCACAAGGTTTACCGTTGCCTCCCCGAATATACCGCCGATGGAGGCCGATCCGGTCGAACTCGGGGTCGAACTCCTCCGGAAGTACGAGGGCGAGCTGACGGTCGCCGAGGCGGTCGACCGCATCGAGACGATCACGACCGACCCCCGGCTCACCCGCCGGATCCTCGACGAGGCCGAAACCCGCGGGGCCATTTCACGGGAGGAGGGGGTGCTGACGCCCAGCGACGGCTCATTCGTCCGGTTTCAGAGCGAAGTCGTGACCAAGGAAGGGGAGTTCGATTGCCGCCGATGTGGCGCCTCCCTCTCGACGGGCCACTTCATCCGGTTCGAGGCCGGCGAGCACGGGCCGTTCGGCTCCTCGTGTATCCGAAAAGTGACCGGGCGGGATTAACGGCCGCGTCGAAGCTCTTCGATGAGCTTCTCGATCGTTCGCTGGTGGGACTGGAGGATCTCGTTCTGCCGCTCGACCGCCTCGCGGAGCACGGCGACCTCCTCGGCGATCTCCGAGTGCTGCTCCGTTTCGACGGTCGTTTCCTCGACCGATTGCGTCTCCTGGTTGGAGAAGGTGAGTTCGAGGCCGCCAACCGTGTCACCGGCGTCCTCCTGTTGCTGCTTGGGCTGATCCTCGGCCGCTTCGGCTGCTTCGGTCTCGGTCGAGGCCTCGACCGGCTCGGCCGGCTCCTCGTCGGCAGGCGCGACCGTGTCGACGAACGCCGCGTAACTATCGACGTCGTAGAAGTCCAAGAGGGCGCTCTGAATGGCCTGGCGAACACCCCGGGCCATGTCGGTCGGGGTCTTGATTCGCTGGGGCCGCCCGTCGACCTCGATGATGATCTGTGAGGAGACATCCCCCTTCTCGACGTCGAGCCCGGTGACCCCTTCGAAGGCGTATTCCTCGAACTCCTCGTCCCAGAGATCGTTCCCGATGTGTTTGATGACTCGGCCGTCGGTCACGACGATCGAGAGTTCGCCCAGCCGGAAGATGTCCCGGACCGACTCGTCCGCCTCGGTCACCCCGACCGAGGAAAGGACGCCCCCGATGATGGGTTTGAGCGTTTCGTCGACGTTCTTCGAAGGAATCGTAAATTCGGACTCGCCATCGAGTCCGTGATCGAGTCGGAGCGTGCACTTCCGTCGCCCCTCCGTCACCGAGAGCCGTTCGGCCTGGTGGGAATACTCCTCAACGGACTCACCGCTGAGGAGCCCTTCCGCCCGATAAGCCAAGGTCCGCGAAGGAGTCACCACCAGCTCGTCGTCTCCACCGAGTGGAACCCGGGCGCGAACCTCCTCGTCCCCGAGCCGCTCGCGCACGATCTCCGGAACGGACATATGGTGGGTTATGGCGCGCCGCATAGTATAAATCCGCCGGCCGGCCTGCCGGTTATGAGAAGGTTAAAGGCCAGCCCTCGGTTACTCTCGCTCGCGCCCGGGTGGCTTAGCTGGTCATAGCGCCGCACTCATAGGGCTCCGAGTTTCGGCCCGTCAGCCGAACCTCATACCTGGGACATGCGGAGGTCGAGGGTTCGAAACCCTCCCCGGGCATAGAATTGTTTCCGAGTCCAGAACCCAGAGAACTCTGTGCGACCAGGGTCGAACCTCAAAGCAGGACACAGAAGACGAGATAATTGAGCCCCACAAGGGACAGGATCGCCCCGAGTATCCGGGTGAGGGCAACGTTCCAGTCGGCTGGCTCCACCGGTCCGCTCGGTTTCCGGCCGATCGCGTCCACTAGTTCGCCCAACCTCGCCACCTTGTACGGCCACACGGCCGCCGGTGGACCGAAGACCAACCCGACAATGCCCCAAGCGACAACCTCACCCGTGCACATGACTTGCTCGCATCTCATTTGTCGGATGCCGATCATGAGAGGATAATTCCACTGATTACTCAAGCAACCGTTTGACACTTCCGAGGGGTTTGGAAGTGCCCGAAGGGCGCTTCATTACGCCGTGCGCCTATTTCGAGCGTGGGCGTATCGGGATACGCATAGCGGCGAGCACGGCGGCGACCGAAGGGAGCTCCCCGTTACAGCTATCCGACCGGGCCGAGTGATCACGCGTCGACGAGTGCGCCACACGCCTCGACGTGCGGGCAAACCGTTGGACGGTCGATCCCTGGTCCATAAGGTCTGCTCCCGTGGACCCACACGGGGAACACTTTCCCGGCCCGGGGCTCAATGGCCGGCCATGACCCGAATCGCCATCATCAGCGACACGCACATTCCGGAACGGGCCGACGCCATTCCTGACGGGTTCGAGGACCGAATCGCGAACGCCGATCACGTGATTCACGCCGGCGACTTCACCACTCCCGACGTCCTCGACGATGTCCGGACGATGGCCACAGGACCGGTGACCGCCGTCTACGGCAACATGGATCCCAGAAATCTCGATCTCCCGGCCGTCGACACGCTCTCCGTCGATGGGGCCACGTTCGTCGTGACCCACGGAACGGGCGCCCTCGAGACCTACGAGGAACGGGTCGCCGGTATCGTCACCGACGAGGCGGGCGAGGACGCGATCGGCATCTCGGGCCATACCCACCAGGTGCTGGACGACACTGTCGATGGCGTGCGATTGCTCAATCCCGGGAGCGTGACCGGGGCCGCCCCCGCCTCGCGAACGACGATGATGACGGTCGAGGTGACCGGCGACACCATCGAGGTCACCGTCCACGAGCGATAGCCAATTCGGGCTTAGCCACCGGTTAGCTTCCACTTAAGCTGTCTGAGGGCGATCCTCCCGAGCGACCGTGGCCCTAACGGGAGCATATCGAGTTGATTGCCCCAGCCGAAGAGGTTGTTGAGCCGCCACCACTCCACGACCGTGCCGTCCTCGAACCGAAGGGCGTGAAACCCGCCGACAGATGCCGACCGGCCGGAGGGCGCCTGCCCCTCGAACGGCTCTGAGAACGTTCCGCTCATCGTCACGCGGCACATCACCCGATCGCCCTCGGCCACGATATCCTCGATGGTCAACTCGCTATCCGGAAACGCCACCCCGAACTCGGCGAGTTGTTCGATCCACGCATCCCGGCCCTGGGTGGTATTCTCGACCCCCAGGGCGTGATGAACCAGATCCTCGCTCACGAGTTCCGTGATCGTTCCGACGTCCCGCCCGTTGAGGGCTTCGAAGAGCCGCTCGGTATGCTCGCGGTTTTCGGCGGCCTCTGACGGCCCATTCGACGACATCGTACACGAACGAACCCTCCTAGTGGGATAACAGTTCACCTGCCGAAAGCGTCCTCTCTGGCTTGTATCGTCCGGGAAAGTGATGCGAGGGCAAGACGAGGCTCCCGTCTTGCCGCACTCGTGCGAGTGCGAGGGAAGGGATTCGAACCCTTGGACCCCTACGGGAGCGGATCTTGAGTCCGCCGCCGTTTCCAGGCTTGGCTACCCTCGCACGCAGCGTACACTCGGATGTGGCGGCGGTAAAACGTTCCGAGTCGCCGCAACCGGAATCCTGAAACGCGGGTGTGACCGAATGCGGGCATGGACGTCGCCGACCGGATCGACCCGTTTCGAGCCTGGCTCGGCACCGTCGTGACGATTGCCATCCTCCTCGTCGGCGGATCGCTCCTCCTCCCGAGGCAGGTCTACGACGGCTTCATCTGGCACTACTTCTGGGGCCCGGTGGTCGCCGATGCCAATAGCGCTGTGTGTGCGGTCAAGATCGACGGCGTGACCCGATTGCTCGGGAGTTCGACGGCGTGTACCCAGTCCCCCGGGATCGTGGCCTATCCCGGCTACACGCTCGTCTCGGAGGTCGGGTACATGGTCACGCTCCTGCTGGCGCTCCTCGGTGTGGTTTACCTCCTCCGATATCTTCGGATCGGTGAGGACCGACAGCTCTTCTTCGGCCTTCTCCCGTTCATGTTTCTCGGCGGGGCGCTCCGGGTGGTCGAGGACGCCAACGACGCCGTCCCCGAGGGGATCCAGGCAGCCATCACCTACCCGTGGAACACGCTGATCATCAGCCCGGTCATCTACTTCACGATGTTTTTCATCGCCCTGGCAACTCTCTTGGTCTCGGTCTGGCTCGAACAAACCGGACAGGTCGATCGCTACGACCGGGTATTGGCCGGTTTCGGGAGCGTCGCTCTAGCGGGGACGGTCGGTTACCTCTTCTGGCTCTCGACCACCACGACCTACGTCGCGTTCTACCCGCAGATCTCGGTGGTTGTCCTCCTCGCCTCGGTCGCCATCACCGGCCTCGCCTGGTACGGGATCGAGCGGTTCCGGCCTCGATACCACCTCGGGACCGGCTTGATGGGGGCGGTGGTCCTCTTCGCGCACTCGGTGGACGGCGTCGCGAACGTCGTCGGCATCGACTGGGCGGTCGCCCTCGGCCTCCCGGCCAACCTCGTTCCAAAACACCCCGTCAACCGGGCTTTGATCGGTGTCGGCGAGATGTTCCCGCCGGCTGTCACTGCCGTCATCGGTACCGCCTGGCCGTTCCTCGTGGTCAAGATCGCGGTCGCCATCGCAGTGATCGCCATCTTCGACGAGACGATCTTTGAGGACAGTCCCCGGTATGCGATCCTGCTCATGATCGCCGTCGTTGCGGTCGGGCTCGGCCCGGGAACGCGTGATATGCTCCGAGCCACGTTCGGTATCTAGGGATACGGGTGCGGTGGCCGGTCGAACCGCGGCCGGTATCCGAGTGTGCGCGGAACCTCCCGGGCCCGGCTCCCGAAACACCGCTCGTCGATGAACAGCGGCTGGGCGGTCGGTGCGAGCACCCGAACCGCCTCAAACCCGACCTCCTCGAGGTCGATCGTCGTCAGTCGGGTCAGGTAGACGTCGAGCTCGACCGATTCTAATGCCGCACGGACTCGATCGAGTTCAGCCATGCCCGAGAGCGGCTTCGCAGGGGCGAGCTCGTCCGCCGCGACCCACCCGTCCGGATCGACGAGGGCCTGGACTTCTCGGGGGAAATGGCTGTACCGGCCGATCGACGTCTCCTCCGCCTCGGCTCCCTCTGGGCCCATGCCCCTCAGCTCCATCCAGTTCTGGAGGGCCTCTGCCAACGCGGAGACGGCCGCCCCCGCTGGATCGAGATCCGCCCCCGAACCGATCGCAAACTGCGGCCAGGCATTTTCTCGATGGACCGCGACGCTCACCACGGGAACGTCGATGTCCTGGGTGACGAGGAGCGGCGTGACCGTGAGTTCCTCGGCACGGGCGCGGCGGACTAGCGTCTCGAACCGCTCATCCGTGACCTCGAGGCCGAGCGGCTCGAACGTCGAATACCACGCGAGCATGGTGGCGTCCCGTTCGACCACCTCATAGAGCCCAGAGAGCACAGCCCCTCCCACCGAAGTCCCGAGCCCGAGCCCGGTCGTGATCGCGGGTTTGTGCCGTTCCTCTGGCGGGGGATAGACCACGTATTCGGCCGGGAGCCACACCGGCGTTTCGGTCGCGAGGGTGATTCCAGGTAACCAGTCGAGCGGTTCTTCTTCGGAGGGCGTCGGGTAGTCGTCCGGCCGAACGAACGCATCGGGCGGTATCGGATCGTCAATCGCCGTCGCCGAGGTCGTCCGGAAGCTTGCGGTTCGATAGACGCCGGCGGCGTACCGCTCAAGCGCCTCCCCGGCCGCCTTCATGAACGCCTCGTTCCAGTCATCAGCGACCCCGGCAGCCTGAGGACCGGCCCGCGCATCGCTAAACCCTGTGGTGTTTGCGAGTGACGCGAGGTAGTACGGGGCGGGGAACGAGTTGGCTTCGCCGATCGTATTGATCAGCCCGATCCGTCCATCGATCGTTCGCTCGGCCCGATCGACGGCGGCCGCAAGTTCGATTGATTCCGCCCTCAATTCGAGGTCGTGATCGGGGGCAGGAGAACAGCTACAGGTGGGCACGGGAAGCAGCTCGTGTTCGGCGTAGGGCAGCTCGATTACTCTCCCCGAAACCTCGTTGCCGTCCACTAGGTCCACGAGCAACCGACCGGCATGGGCCCCGGCAAGGCGTGCATGGCTTCTCGACACGCCCAACTGCTCGGCCGGTTCGGTATCCAGGTTCGCTCGCACACGGGACTGGAGACATCGAAAACAGCCCGCTTCGCCGCCGAAGACTGACACGCCGGCGGATACAGCCTGAATGGGCACACCCCCGAGACCGCCGAGTTCGACGGCGATCCAGGGGGTATTCCGGTCCTCGTTGATCCGTCCGAACGTGGCTGAACCGACCCGATCTACCACACAGACGGTCCCTTCGTCCGTTGTCTCGTCGACCGCAACCGGTCGGGTGACTGCGTCGGTATCCTTTACCGCCCCTTCGATGGCCTCGGCCGCCGGCCCGGTCCCAACGAGTTCTACCACGGCCGCCTCGAGTCCCATCGTGCTCCGCCGTTGGCGTGGTCGAAAATGAAAGGTCCGGTTGTCGTCCAGCCTCAGGCCATGAGGCTCTGGGCGACGCTCGCCAACTCCTGGGCGGTCGCGTCACGGAGTTTCTCGTGGGCGAACTTCAGGCGGAGGCGTGGCCGGCCGACGTCGATCGGGACCTTTTCAGTATCGATCAGCCCCAGCTCCTCGAGGGTCGTTTTCGTTCGGGAGAAGGTCGCTTTACTCGCGATGCCGATATCCTCGCCCCACTTGGAGATATCGTAGAGCAGCTCCTGGTTTTTCGCTGCCACCAGCAGGCTAATCGTCACCTCATCGAGTCCGTTGCCGTTCCCTCTCGCGGTTTCGAGCGACTCAAGGACTGCGGTGAAATCGGTCTCGACGTCTTCGCCGACCTCATCAGCCAGCGAGGAGCGGATACGCGATAGCGGCGGAGTCCGGAGGTCGTAGGTGGCCGCTTCCTCCCAGAGTTCGCTGTAATACTCGTTGGCCCTTTCGACGAATTCAGGGTTCTCCGTCGAGAGCGCTGCGATGGACGACCCGGCGGTAACGATTCCCGCTACCGAGTCGGCTGCGACGATCAGCTCGTTCCCCTGTGTGATCGGTCCGCTTCGAATGGAGATCGTCCCGGCGGAAATCAGATCGGCCGCGTTACTGGCAACCAAGAAGTCCTGAAAGACGGATTTGAGGACTTCCTCTTTCGAGAGGAGATAGACGACGGGCGGTTCGTCGCTCTCGGTGGCAACTTCAACCAACGCTTCAATGGTATCAACGGATGGCCCCACCAGGTACACCGGTGCGGTGGCATCCGCTAGGAGGGCCCCGATTACCTCTGCGATATCGTGATTTGTAACCGTGACCATGGAAATCAACTACGTTCAAGAGCAAGGGTAAACTATTTAGAATTTATCCTTACCTGAACTAAAAACTAATCTACCCGAGGCTTCTATTAATCATAAACAGTCGTTAAACTAATATTTGTAGTAATATTCAGTCCTGCAATTTTATACGAAGGTCGTCGGACCAGTAGTAAGTGCCATCAAAAAATACTGGCTCATTAAAATGCCCGAGGTTTTCAATTAAATTTCCACGATCCATTTCAATAGTTATCGAATTTCCAACTAATATGTATTTATCTTCGTATGAGAGATCAGATTGTTGGCAGATTCCGATAGCCCTAATACTATTTTTAGTATCAGTTACATTATAGCTATCATTTCCTAACGAATTTATTTTAATGATACTGGGATCAGGATCATCACCTTGAGTTAATCTGAAAGTCCTATCACCCAGAACGAAATACTCATGATTTGTTATAGATTTTTTACTGGCAATTTTTAGGGATTGTTCTATGTCAAAACCGTGAATTACAAGATTTGCAAAAGTAGATCCAATTCGAGTAGCTTCCCTATTGAGAACACGATTTCTTGTTACTACTCCACCTATACTCCCCTTCTCAATTAATTTACGTCCTTGTTCAAACGAGCCACAGGCATTTAGGAAAAATGTTTTTGTTTTACAATTTTCAATATTTGAGCAACTAAAAAACCCGTCAACACATTCTAATCCTTCTTTTGTACAATGTCCAATATAATGTGCAAAATCATAACTTGATTGAAAAACATCTTGTAATTTTTCTTTGGTAATATCTTTAACAATGTTTAATTCTATAGATAATTCTTGAGATCTATTTGAATATTTTTCTTCAACCACTGATTTTTCTTCCCTCATTAATTTATCATTCAATATTATTATAATCCGTTTTTGCCGATTGCCTTTGTCAAGAAAATTTAATCTATTCATAAACGAATCTGTATGGGCTTTGAATGCATTGATTGGATACCCTGAAGCTAACCAACCGAATATTCGACCATGTTTATCGTCTGTCAACCTGGGTTCGGCATATTCAACAGACTCCGATTGACCAGAATCAACCGATGATCGTTCAAATTGATCAAGTGAATAATCTAATAATTCACTAACTTCAGCTTTACGTGAATCTGGTTTGTATATTATACTTAGTTTATCCAATAAATGTGGGATTGCTGAAATATATCTCTCTGTAGGTTGAACAAACGTAGCAAGATGCCACTCGGGGAAATCTGATTCAATTGAATCAAAATTAACATCCATATATCTATTAAGGCGAATTTGTGGAGATTCACCATAGATATCTCGAATGTCTTGATCTAATTTTTCAAGTAGTTTTTGTTCAACTAATTCCAAGGAGAATTGTCCTTCATTTCTTACCAAGCAATCCAACCAAAACACTCGTCGGAGTAGATTTACTATCTCCTCTTCGAATTTCGAGTTTTTGGAAAATTCAATTAATAAACCCGAATCAGGGGCTACTAAATGTGGAGTACTACCGCCGTCAACAATTAACTCAGCCTGGAGATAATAAACCAGTGGTGCCGAAATAAACAAATATTTTAGATCATTAGGTACCCGGATCTTGATTCCAGTATTTTCGATATCATCCCGTATATTATCAGGAATATTAAGTTCATTATCTAGTTGAAGAATCGGTGGATAATTTCTTAAGGTTGGGTATGAACGATCTGGTTTTGTCGTTTCAATCGCAAATGATAAATGAGAAATCGCTTTTGCCAAATCATCAGGATTTGCGGTGGTTCTAATTTTGTGATTTGGCCTGCGTATTTCACTCCTTATGCCGATCGTCAATTCTTTAGTTGTCTTAAAATTTATTCGAATTTTCTTATTATTATCTATTCTTGCGATAGAAAATGATCCTGAAACTCGAATATAGCAGATAATGGTGTTTGATATCTGTATTTGATGATCATCATTTTCGATATTAAATTTTTCAACTTTATTAGCGTATGTTCTCCACTTTCTTCTTCCCTTTGTTTCCACACATACGGCTGACCGAGGGAATATCAAGGTTGAAGCTGTCCCTACGATCTTCTCATCTACTTCGCGATTGATCGATTTCTCTTGGCCTCCTTCCTCCCAATCCGGCATCTCGATATGCAGCTCGTTCTTGGCTGCGTCGGTGACA
>Ga0207797_1000064_pt1 | contig 65546 bp, 59 predicted proteins | sample PRCRCaboRojoPR_6_FD_187275 | JGI IMG/M metagenome (GOLD analysis project Ga0207797, IMG submission 187275) | Marine sediment microbial community from Cabo Rojo, Puerto Rico - PR CR 10% Liquid 1 (SPAdes) | ecosystem: Environmental > Aquatic > Marine > Coastal > Sediment | place: Cabo Rojo, Puerto...
GAGGAGCGCGGGGTTGTGGAAGAGGCCCATCACGTCCCCGTCCGCCACCGACGCGAAGGCGCCGCCGAGCGCCGCGGAGCGGGCCGAGGGCGAGAAGCGCAGCAACGGAAAACTGGTGAGCTCGGCCCCGGCCTGCGCGTGTCCCTGCCCGGCAATCCCGAGGCACAGAACGAGCGCGAGCGTCAGACAATGGCGGAGGAGCATGGGCAGCCGAGCAGTACCAAAAACGATGACATCCTCTCAATCCGCGTTCCGAGTTCAGAGTTCCGCGTTCCGAGTTCGGGGTTCAGCGTTCCGTGTTCGGAGAGCGGAGCATCCAAGCCGCCGGGGATCGCATCGGCAGACGGTTTTGCCTGTGCGACGCTCCTACGATCGTGGGAGACCCGGCATACGTCATATTGTACTGCGTGTTGCAGAAAGAAACGAAAACAATACCCATGACAATGAATGTGTACACGATAGGAGAAAGGGTGAGCGTAATGCAGAAACAATTCGCCTCAGACTTGACATTGGTCTCAGGGGGGGGTACGTTGAAGATGCATTTACGACCGAGGGACGCAGGCCACGCGGCTCGTTCTCGTCTCCGGATCCGGAGATTCGGTTTCTTGATCGACGCTCGTCATTTTCGTTCGCGTCTCGTTTCGCCGTTCTGCTTTGGTCTTTTCGAGGGAGGTCCCGGCCTGCTCGTTTCCATGAGGACGCGCGTGGTGGGTTGGGCTCCCTCAGCACCTGCTATGCGTCTCGTTCTGCTTCTCCTTACGAGTCTCGTCGTCTCCCTGGCCGGTTGTGACAGCGCGCCGGACCCACCGGAAACCAACGAGTGCACGCCCGTCGCTTCGACGAACGGGCAGGTCGGCGAGTGGGAGTTTCTGGGACTTGGTGGCGAAGACATTGGTGACATTTCCGCCATTGCCGTGAGTCCCTGCGACCCGCGCGTGATCTATGCAGGAAGCAGCGCCGACTTTAGCGGCGGCATCCCGGGACGGATCTTCAAGAGCACCGACGGCGGGGCGACGTGGGACACCCTCTTTACGGGGAGCACTCAGGGCGGGGGAGTGAGCGACATCGAGGTCGACCCGCACGATCCGAAGACGGTCTACGCCCTGCCGGGGGGCGTCATCAAAAGTACTGACGGCGGACAGACGTGGCAGGATCTCTCGGAGGATTTGGAGATCCCAACTGAGGATACCCGGGCACTTGTCCTGGAAGTAGATCCCACAAATCCGAAGATCCTCTACTTGGGAGCAACCGGCTTTTTTGGAGGTGCTCTTTACAAGACGGACAACGGTGGAGCCGAGTGGAAGGTGCTTGGACAAGATGTCGCCCGCCTCGACGGTGTGGCAAGTGTGACTGTAAGTCCAAAGAATCCAGCGACCGTTTATGTGGGCGCTGGCAGCGGGGATCTGTTTAAGAGCACCGATGGAGGGCAGACGTGGGAACTGACTGGATTGAGACGGACGCGCCTCGATGTCCAGGACGTGTCAATAGACGCACAGCAGCCGAATCGCCTCTATGCTGCGGTCGAAGAAAACGGAATAATGACAAGCAAGGATGGAGGTGCGACTTGGCAGTCCCTAAACGAGGGTCTTCCCGAAAATGGGCTCGTTGTCGAGGTTGAGAAGAGCACGAAGGAACTCTTTCTCGTTCATGCACACGAGGATAGCGGACAAGTGTACCGGCGCGAGGAGAGTTTGGAGAGTGTGTGGAGTTCGTACGGTGTGGACTCACTCGAAGGTCAGTCTCACTACTCCAGTAGTCTTCAACTCATGGCTGAGGCCCGCAGCCTATACTTCGGGCTGAACGGAGTTTATCGAGTGAAACTGGCAACCAGAGAATAAACCGACTACCCAATAAAAGCACCTTTGCTCTGTGAAACACAGACCTTAACTCAAGAATCCTCGTCGCTAGAAATAGCACCTCCTGCCCCGATGGACAGAATTCCCTACGATGCATCGGTAAAGCGTTCATTCGACAAGCTTGGATGGGGGGTAATAGATATATCAAAAGAAGTAGATATTTTTAGTGTAATTCGAAAGCTTGAGAGATCCCCCTTGATTGCTGTAGCTGAACCGAGTATCGTCGGTCATCTGGCCAATGAGCCCGATGATCCCTATTATGCAGGCACGAGTCCAGCTACCTTCGGGCATCAATGGGGACTGAAAAACGTTGGCCAAAGTCCTCCAAGCGGAACCAACGATGCTGATATCGATGCAGAGCTGGCCTGGGATATGACAACCGGCAGTTCCGATGTCGTAATCGCTGTACTTGACTCCGGTACTCCGCTGGAAAATGACAACGGTGACGGTCAGTGGACCGAATCAGATCTATCCCATGATAACCTCGACGATCAAAATAAGTTTGTTTTAGGCTCGGACTTCGTAGGCGATGGCAGAGGAGTGCGGGACGAAAATGGTCATGGAACTCACGTGGCAGGCATCGCAGGGGCAGAGACAAATAACGGTCAAGGAGTGGCAGGGGTTTGCTGGGACTGCAGGCTTTATATCATCCAGGTCAGCGACGAGTTCGGAGATGTGGATATCCCTGACTTTGAGTCTGCAATCATAGAGGCTGTTGATTATGCAAATAATAACGACCTGAAACTTGTAATCAATGCCAGTCTGGGGTGGGATAATTCCGATCCGCTCCTCGAAGACGCAGTTGAATACGCCAAAAACAATGATGTTCTTGTTGTTGCGGCGGCTGGGAATGCCGTGGGCAACGAAGATGATGGGACCGACTGTGGCGTCCACTATCCTGCAGCCTACTCCGACTCCCATTCGTATCCAAATATAACAAATATAATAGCTATTGCATCTACCAATCACAACGATAACTGGTCGAACTTTTCGTGTACCGGGTCAGAACTGAACGTCGCCGCACCGGGGGGACACGGAGGTACTTTTGATGATGACGACATTTATTCAACGACCCCGAACTACTCGGTTAGTACACAAATCACGACGGACTACGACTACCAATGGGGCACCTCAATGGCAGCCCCGCACGTAGCGGGTACGGCCGCGCTGATGCTCTCCATCGAGCCGTTTCTCACTCCCAGCGAGGTGCGGTCGGACCTCGAAACCACCGCCCAGGACGTCAACGGCGGCGGCTTCGACAACGAGCTCGGCCACGGCCGCATCAACGCGCTCAACGCCGTCGACGAGGCGGCCGATCCCGACGCGCCTACCAACCTCGTCATCACCAACGCCGGGCAGGTCAACCAGAACCCGGATCTCGACTGGGATGACAACACCGAGCCGGACCTCGACCACTACGAGGTGTACCGCTGCAAGAGCTACTACAATTCTTGCACCTGGCAGCTCATCGCTCAGCCCACCAGCAGCCAGTACACGGACTACTCTGTCCAAATCACCACGCAGGGGGACGCCGACGATCGCCACAGCTATTACGTGCAGGCAATCGACACCGGAGGTTACGTGTCCGGTCCTTCCAACCAGGCGTCGGTCTGGGGCACGACGCCACTGCTGCGCGGCCCAACGGCGGACGAGGGCCCGGCGGTTCCCGAGACGTACGCGCTGGGCACCTCGTACCCCAATCCGGTCCGTACGCAAACGACGATCCGTTACGCCCTGCCGGAAGCATCGGACGTGACGCTCACCGTCTACGACGTGCTGGGGCGCGAGGTGAAGCGGCTCGTGCAGTCGACGCACGCCGCCGGGTTCCACCGGGTGCAGCTCGACGCGTCGGGGCTGCCGAGCGGAACGTACCTCTATCGCCTGCGGGCAGGCAGCTTCGTCGAGGCGAAACGCGTGGTCGTGGTGCGGTGATCGTCAACTTTCGAGTGTCGAATGGCGAATGTCGATGGGACGCGGAATGCCTCGTTCGGCCGTTGGGCCGGGCGGGGCGTTTCGTATATTTGGGTGTTCCGGTGGTTGGGGTTTGGGGCTCGGGATCGTTCCTCAGTCCGCGGCCCGAGCGGTGGGTTCCTCGTTGACGAGCGTTTCGAGCGCGTCGCGGAGCGACCACTTGAGGAGCACGCCGGTGTGCGTGTAGCGGATGCGTCCTTGCTTGTCGATGAGGTAGGTGCGAGGCACCACCGAGCCCGGAAAGTGCTGCGCGGCCACCGTGGGCTGGGCGATCTGCGGAAAGTTGACGCCTTCTTCCTCTACGTACGGCCGCACCACGTCAGTGCCGCCCCGGTCCACGGCAATGCCCACGAACTGCACACCCGCATCCCGCATCTCGGCCTGCAGGTCGACGTAGCCGGGCATCTCGACGCGGCACGGCGCGCACCATGTGGCCCACACGTTGACGACCACGACCTCGCCCCGGTGGGCGCGTAGCCGAAACGTGTCGCCGTCGATGGTTTGAGCGGCGAAATCGGGCGCTGGGCGTCCGCCGTCCGACAGGTCAATGCTCGGGAGGTACTGCTGGTACGCGTACCAGCCCACCACGAGGAGCACCGGCCAGTGCCAGTATCGCTTGACCAGTGTCCAGGCGGACGGAGAGGACGAGGAGGCACTGGAGTCAGCCATGAGGCCACAAAGATCATGGTTCCGGAATGGTCGCGCAGGCGCGGCGCACAATCACGGCGATGCGCCTTCGAGCAGCTTCTCAAGACCGGGACGAAGACGCTCCTCGGTAACCAGCCCGGGAATCTGCCCGCGGATGTTGCCCTCCGGTCCGATGACGAACGTCGTCGGGAGGCTGCGCACGCCTCCGTAGCGCTGCGCAATGGACCCGTCGCCGAGGCCCACCGGGTAGTTAATGTCCATCTTTTCGGCAAAACTGCGCACGGCCTTCACGCCCGCGTTGCGCTCCAGCGCCACGCCTACGATCTGCAGGCCCTGGTCGCCCAGTTCCTTCTGCAGAGCGACGAGATCCGGGATTTCCCGGCGGCACGGCGGGCACCATGTCGCCCAGAAGTTGAGGACCACGACCTTGCCGCGGTAGTCGCGGAGGTGGAAGGTCTCGTTGTCGATGGTGTTGAGGACGAAGTCAGGCGCGTCGGTGGTGGGCGTGTCAGGTGGCGCCCACGCAGGCGCCGGGTCGGGGCGCCCGAAGGCGACGATGAGAATCGGAAGGAGAACAGCAACCAGTCCGCCGAAAACGGACCAGGGTCGGTTCAGAAAAGACATAGGACGGTCGTCTCTTGAAGACAAACAACAACGCAGGATCCGCCGAGAGCACATCTCGAGCGGGGGCATCGGCCTGCCGCGGGGGCAGGAAGAGACGACTAGATCAGCAGCACGACGTGGCGCAACGCCTCCAGCACGGCAGGCGGCCGGTGGAGGCCGGCATGCGAAGACCGGTTCCGCAGGAGCGCACTGGGCGGATGCCAGGCCGCGGTCTGGAGCACAACGCCTGGAGCCGCGCCCGGGCCCGTCCGGTCCGGGAGGAGCGCCGAGAGGTTGGCAGAAGGGCGCTGGTCACTGCAGGTCCACCGCCCGTCCCCGTCAGACGCGAAGGCCGCCGCTCGCTCTGCGGGTGGCGCCGGGCCCGACGCGTCGCCTCGGCACGGCTGCAGCCCGGCCGCGATGGAAGCGCCCACCGGACCCAGCATCAGCAGCAATGCCAGCACGGTCGTGCAGACGACGGTCGTACGTTGCGACTGCGCAAACACCATCGCGGGAGGGGGACAAGAAACAACTCGACGCTCCGAAAAACGATCGATTCGGCCTCTGGTTTCGGGCCGGGGGCCTGCCGGGATCGGAGGCCGGTGACAGGGCGCGCAGGTCCGTTGCATCGCCGCCGTGACCCGCCGCGCCAGAAGCCCCTGGTGCGTGCAACCTCGTCCCCACGTTCAGCCCTGAAAGGCGTCAGGGAACGGAACCCCACGCCTCGCGTGACACTTGCGATGTGTCAGTCGGCGGTTGCTGTGGGCCGAGCCGCAATGGTGTGCTTCTCTCTTTCAATCCCCCGCAGTGGACGCCGCACGACGCTCGTCGCTGTTTGCCCGCACCGATGCCTATCGCACATGTTTGAGTGGTTGAAGAACCTCTTCGGCGATCCAAACCAGCGTGAGCTGGACAAGCTCTGGCCGATTGTCGACGAGATCAACGAAGAGTACGAACAGCTCCAGGACCTGACCGACGACGAGCTGCGCGGCAAGACCGAAACGTTCCGCGAAGAGATCCAGGCCGCCGTGGCCGACATCGAGGCGCGGCAGGAGGAGATCCAGGAGCGGTTGCGTCGCGCGCCGTCGGCCGAGTCGCCGCTCGTGAGCATGGGCGAGGGTCAGCCCGTTGGCGGTGACGGCCAGCCGGTGGGCGGCGACGGCCAACTTGCTGTGCCCGATGTGGAGCCGCTCTCGATGGACGAGCGCGACGCTCTCCACGACGAGTACGACGCCCTGGAAGAGGAATGGCAGGACACCGTGGAAGATGTCCTCTGGGACCTGCTGCCAGAGGCCTTTGCCGTCGTCAAGGAAACGTGCCGCCGCATGCTGGGCGAAACGTGGACCGCCGGCGGCTCGCAGATTGAGTGGGACATGGTGCACTACGACGTGCAGCTCTTGGGCGGCATCGTGCTGCACCAGGGGCGCATCGGCGAGATGAAGACCGGGGAAGGCAAGACGCTCGTCGCCACCCTTCCGCTCTACCTGAACGCCCTTGTGGGGCGCGGCTGCCATCTCGTGACGGTGAACCCGTACCTCGCCAAGCGCGATGCCGAGTGGATGGGACCCATCTACGAGTTCCACGGGCTGACGGTGGACTGCATCGACAAGTACGATCCGCACACGCCCGAGCGGAAGGCAGCCTACGAGGCCGACATCACGTACGGCACCAACAACGAGTTTGGCTTCGACTACCTGCGCGACAACTCGTTCGTCGTTCGTCCCGAGCAGTTGCAGCAACGCGGGCATCACTTCGCCATCATCGACGAGATCGACTCGGTCTTGATCGACGAGGCGCGCACGCCGCTCATCATCAGCGGCCCGGTGCCCGAGGATCAGGGCAACGATCAGTTCCATGCGCTGCGCGATCCGGTCGAGAAGCTCGTCCAGGCGCAGCGTCGCTACGTGCGCAAGCTCGTCAAGAAGGCGGAAGAGGCGCTCGACGCACGCGAGGAGGCCGAGGAAGAAGGCGATTCGAAGCGGGCGCGCCAGCTTAAGGACGAGGCCGGGCTGGCGCTTCTGCGGGCCACGCGCGGGTATCCCAAAAACCGCAAGCTGCGCAAGCTCCTGCAGCGCCCCGGCGTGGAGCGCATCCGGCAGTCCACGGAGTCGTTCTACCTCCAGGACAACGCCAAGCGCATGCCGGAGGTCGACGAGGTGCTCTACTTTGCCGTCGACGAGAAGCAGCGCACCATCGAAATGACGGAGAAGGGGCAGGAGTACATCGCGAAAGTGATGGACGAGACGCCCGACCTGTTTGTCCTGCCCGTCGTAGGCGAGGAGATTGCCGAACTCGAAGAGACGCACGAGAAGGAGGTCAAGCAGCTCGAAGAGGACCTGAAGGAGCAGGACCTCTCGAAAGAGAAGCGCGAGAACAAGTACATGAACGACAAGCGCCTCCTGGAGAAGGAGTTTCAGGAGAAGAAGCGCCAGATCTACAACACGTACGCAGAGCGCGCCGAACGCCTGCACGCGATCGAGCAGCTGCTGAAGGCGTTCACCCTGTACGAGAAAGACGACGAGTACATCGTGCAGGACGGCAAGGTGCAGATCGTCGACGAGCACACGGGTCGCGTGCTGGAAGGCCGGCGCTACTCGCAAGGGCTGCACGAGGCGATCGAGGCGAAAGAGGACGTGGAGGTGCAGTCGGCCACGCAGACGTACGCCAAGATTACGCTGCAGAACTACTTCCGCATGTACGACAAGCTGTCGGGCATGACCGGCACGGCCGAGACGGAGGCGGAAGAGTTCAACGAGATCTACGACCTCGACGTTGTCGTCATCCCGACCAACGAGCCGGTACGCCGCGACGACAAGGACGACCTGGTTTTCAAGACGAAGCGCGAGAAGTACAAGGCCATCCTGCAGCGCATCAAGGAGTACACCGAGGCCGGCCAGCCGGTGCTCGTCGGGTCGGCGTCGGTCGATGTCTCGGAGACGATTAGCCGCATGCTGAAGCGCGAAGGCATGCGCCACAACGTGCTGAACGCGAAGCAGGACCGCGCCAAGCAGGAGGCGCAGATCGTGGCCGAGGCCGGGCAGAAAGGCTCCATCACGATCGCGACGAACATGGCCGGTCGCGGCACCGACATCAAGATCAGCGACGAGGTGCGCGACCTCGGCGGGCTGGCCATTATCGGCTCGGAGCGCCACGAAAGCCGCCGCATCGACCTGCAGTTGCGCGGCCGTGCCGGCCGTCAGGGCGACCCCGGCGAGAGCCAGTTCTTCGTCTCGCTTGAGGACGAGTTGATGCGCCTCTTCGGGTCGGACCGCGTGGCGAAAGTGATGGACAAGCTGGGCCTTGAGGAAGGGGAAGTCATCACCCATCCGTGGATCAACAAGAGCATCAAGCGGGCCCAGTCGAAGGTCGAGCAGAACAACTTCGCGATCCGGAAGCGCCAGTTGGAGTACGATGACGTGCTCAACTCGCAGCGCGAAGTCATCTACAAGCGCCGGCGCCAGGCCCTCACGGGCGAGCGCTTCCACGGGCAGGTGCTGAGCATGACCCACGAGTTCATCGAGGCCGTCGTGGAGCGGCACTACGGCGAGGGCAACCTGGCGGGCCTCCGCGAAGACCTGCTGCGCAACCTCGCCTTCGAGATTGAGCTGGACCGCGAGCGCTTCGTGCAGCTCGGCGAGGACGGCACCGTAGAACACGTCTTCGAAAAGGCGATGGAATACTACGCCCAGAAGCGATCCTCCATCGCGCAGCCGTTCTACCAGACGCTGAGCCAGCTCAAGAACAGCGAGGACGGGCAGGTTCCCGAGCAGGTGTTCGTCGACTTTACCGACGGCCAGCAGCTCCTGCGCGCCACGGCCGACGTCGAGGAGGCCCTCGAAACCAACGGCCAGGAGATCAACGACGCGCTGGAGCGGACGGCCATGCTCCAAACCATCGACTCGAAATGGACCGACCACCTGCGCGAGCTTGACGAGCTGAAGGAGGGCATCAATCTTCGCTCTTTCGGCCGCAAGGACCCGGTCGTCGAGTACAAGATGGAGGCCTACGAGCTGTTTGCCGACATGATGGCCGAGGTCGGCAAGGAGGTCGTCTCCACGATCTTCCGCAGCGGCCCGGTCGTCGACGAGCAGGTGCAGACGGAGGGCGAGGCGCCGAAGAGCCGGCTCGATCCGACCCGCGCACAGTCGCAGCACGACGCGGCCCAGCCGGACTACTCGATCAAGGCCGACGGGGGCGGACAGGGCAACGAGGCCGCCGAGCGCGACCCGACGCAGGACAAGAAGCAGCCGGTGCAGGTGGCCGACGAGCCCGGCCGCAACGAGTACGTCACCGTCCGCAACAACTCGACCGGCGAGACGACCGAGATGAAGTGGAAGTACGCCAAGAAAAAGGTCAACCAGGGCGGTTGGACGCTCGTCTCGTAGCGCCCGCACCGCGGACCCCGGCGCGCAGACGGCGATTCGTCCGCCGACGCTGCGACCGCCGTCTGCGGCCCTGCCCGACCGCTGACGTGCGATTTTGGATTCGGTGCCTTCTGCGGGCGCCATTCCAAATCCGAGACCCGAATCCCAAATGCTTCAGTCGCTCTACGTCCGGGATTACGCCCTGATCGAGGAGTTGGAGCTCGAGTTTGGCAGCGGGCTCAACATCCTCACGGGCGAGACCGGAGCGGGCAAATCGATCCTGATCGGGGCGCTGAGTATGATCCTCGGCGAGCGCGCCAACACCGACGTCATCCGCACGGGGGCGAAGAAAGCCGTCATCGAGGGCATCTTCGACGACGCCGACACCGCCCCCATCCGCAGCCTGCTGGTGGCGAACGAGATCGACACCGACCCGTTGCCGCGCATCATCCTGCGCCGGCAGATCCGCGACCGCGGCAGCCGGGCATTCATCAACGACACGCCCGCCACGCTCGACGTCATGCGCGACGTGTCGGCCCAGCTCATCGACCTGCACGGCCAGCACGAGCACCAAAGCCTGCTGGACACCGACGAACACCGCCGGTTGCTCGATAGCTTCGGCGGCCTCGGCGGCCTCGTGGAGCAGTACCACGCCCAGCGCGAGCGCGTGGCCGAGCTCGTCGAGGAACGAAACGAACTGGCGGCCCGCCGAGAAGAGCTGCAGCAGCAAAAAGAGCTGTACGAGTTCCAGATCGAGGAGATCGATGCGGTCGATCCGGAGAAGGGCGAAGACCAGGAGCTGAAGGCCGAACGACGCGTCCTCGAAAACGCCGAGCATCTCTATGCCTCGACGGCCGAGCTCTACGAGATGCTCTACGAGAACGAGGACGCGGTGCACGACCAGATTGTTGTCGTGCGCAATGAGCTGCAGGACCTCTGCCGGATCGACGACGCCTTCGAAGAGCAGCTCGACGAGATCAAGACCGCGCAGATCATCGTCAGCGAGCTGGCCAACTTTCTGCAGGACTACAACGCCCACATCGAGTTCGACCCGCAGCGCCTGGAAACCATCCGCGAGCGCATCACCGAGCTGGAGTCGCTGAAGCGCAAGTACGGCGGCACGCTGGCGTCGGTGCTGGAGCACCGGGAGGAGATCGGCGAGAAGTACGCGCTGGCCGAGGACTTCGAAGGCAACCTGGAGCGCCTGGAGGCCAAGATTGAGGACGCCCAGGACGCGCTGTCGGACGCGGCGCGGCGGCTGTCGGCCAAGCGGCGCGAGGTGGCCGAGCGCATCGAGGAGGCCATCGTGGCGGAGCTGCAAACCCTGGGCATGCCCAACAGCCAGTTCGAGGTGCGCTTCACGCGGCAGGAGGATCCGGAAGGATGGATCCGGTCCGGCGACGACCGCTACACGGCCTTTCGCCACGGCATGGACCGGGTTGAGTTTCACATCTCCACGAACGTCGGCATTCCCCCGAAGCCGCTTGCCCAGGTGGCCTCTGGCGGCGAAATCAGCCGCATCATGCTTGCGCTCAAGACGATCCTCGCCAAGAGCGAGCGGCTGCCCATCCTCGTGTTCGACGAGATCGACACCGGCATCTCGGGCGACATGGCCCGGCGCGTGGGCGAAAGCATGCACGATCTCGCCCGCTACCACCAGATCATCACGATCACCCACCTGCCGCAAATCGCGGCGCTCGGCGATACGCACTTTAAGGTCGAAAAGGTGGTGGCCGACGAGAAGGCGCAGACCCGCATCCGCCGCCTCGATGAGGACGAGCAGGCCGAGCAGGTCGCCACGCTCATCAGCGGCGCGGAGATCACGGACGCCGCCCTCGAAAACGCCCGCGAGCTCATGGCCGCCGGGCAGCGCGAGGACGGATCGTAGGCCCACCTCAGCAGGGGCATGATGGATTCCATCACACGCAGGTGGGAGAACCCTGCCTCAAAAACGGGACGGCGCTTTATTACGCTCGCCGGACGCTCCCGCCCGATCTGTCGTCCGGCGGGGCACATCCACAGCAGTCGTGGCACCACGGTGCGTAGCTATGACGGCGGTTCCGATCGGCATTCATCTCGGATGGATTGGCCTGGGAACTGGGGCTGTAGCGCTGTTGGTTCTTGGGCTGCGCACCACCCGGCACCCATGGCACCACCTGCTGGCATTTCTCGTGCCTGCCTTCACGACCCTCTCGTACGTGGCCATGGCGTTCGGGCAGGGCACGACGACGCTCTCGACCGGACGGGTGTTCTACTGGGCCCGCTGGGCCGATGCCGTCGTAGGAGCCACGCTTCTTCTCCTCAACACGGCCCTCATCGCGCTGCCTCGGTCCACGTCCCGACGGAACGCGCTGTTCACCGGCATCGCGGCCGCAAACGGCATTACAATGCTCTGCGGACTGTTTGCCGGCGGCTCGACGGACCCGGCGGCGCGCTGGACCTGGTACCTCATCGGGGTAGGCGCCTACGCCGCGGTGCTGTGGATGCTGTTCGTACGGGTCCCGGCGCAGGCCCGGCAGCAGGGCACTCCGGCCCGGCGCCGCCGCATGTACCGGCGGCTCATCGCCGTGCTGATCGGTGTGGCGGTCCTCTACCCCATATGGTGGCTGTTTACGCCGGTCGGGATTGGATGGGTCGGGGCGCCGACGGCACTCTTGGTGTTTGCGTTCCTCGACCTTCTCTCGAAAGCCGGCTACGGCCTCCTTCTCGTGACGCAGGTGCGCAAGCTCCCGGAATCCACCAGGGGGTGGTAACGGATCGTCCACAGAGGCGGGAACCAACGGGCTACAAGCCGCACATCGGACCGCAGCACGGCGCGCCGTTCGCGGGCGCTTCGTCCGCTCCGTTCGAGGTCGACGCGGAGGGACTGTCAACAAGGACCCCGCCGCCGCCCGAGATCAGACGCTCGACCTGCTGTCCGGTCTCCGGGCACTCCTTCAGCGCATCGGCCGAGATGGACTGCTGCACGGTGAAGGTGGTTCCGTCTTCACGTCGATATTCGTATGTAGGCATAAAAGGGAAGAGGGTTGAGTTCGAAAAAAAGTGCTGTAGTGCTCGTTGGGAGGCATAGAAAGGCGCCTGCCAATTGAGGGTGGGACCCTTTCGTATGCCTTTTAGAGAATACAAATGGATGCAGTGTGTTCCGTTCGTCGACCGCCGTGCAAGGCGGGATGAGATTACGGCGTCGAGGCTTCGAGGAGGTCGTTGCGCACAAGGAAGCGCCCGTTGATCGTCAGAGGCCGTGGGTCGGCGTCGAGCAGGGTGCGGTTTCCGGCGGCACGCTGGACATGGAGGTGGAGGTGCGGCTCCGAGGTGTTGCCGCTGTTGCCAATGGCGCCGAGCCGCGCTCCTACGGCCACCGTATCGCCCGGTGCCACGGCGACGCTGCCCTGCTGAAGATGAGCCAGCAGCACGTACGCCTCCGGCCCACACCGTAGCATCACGTAGTTGCCCGCTTTGTTCGTGGTGTCGGTGGCAGGCGGCACGAGGTCTGGCAGGCCGTCCTCTGTTGCCGCCACCCGTCCGGCGCACGGCGCGTACACAGGCTCTCCGAAGATTGCGTAGCGCTCCAGATCGGTCGGATACAGGCCGCGGGCGCGATTGCCCGAGGGATACAGTTCGACGATGTCGAGGGCCCAGCGCTGCCCCCGCCACGCGTGCAGCCCGGGCGCCGTCACCTTCAAGTGCGGATTCATCAGGCTGTGGCTTCCGCCGGAAACGATGTGAAAGGGGCCGCCGCCCCGGAGCGGCGCATGCAGGTCTACGGGCGGTGCGGGCACGCGGTGAGCCTGGTAGACACCAACCAGCATCCACGTGGAGATGAGAAGGACGAGTCCGCCAAACACCGACCACAGTAGGCTCCATCCGGACGGTGGGTTCCAGAGAGGCTGCCCCCGCATCCGCCAGGCGCCCACCAGCGCGGCAGCCGCGAGAAGTCCAAGCAACAGAGAGCGCGCCCCGTACGAGAGCATCTGCCAGGCGCCGAAGTAGTAGGTTGCCATCACGTAGCTGCCCACCGCGATGGCCTTTAGGCTCCAGCCGATGAGGCCCGTGCTGCGCTGCATGAGCCACACCAGCATAAGCAGCGGGAGGACAACGAGTGTTAGAAGGGTTGAGACGACGAGCAGCATAGCGGGGCCAGAATTCGGGAGATAGGAAGCGGTTGGGTCAGGCGCTGCCGGTGAGCGTGGAGGCGAAACGCATCAGGAGGGGCAAGACAAGTGCATGGAGGGCGACTGCGAGCGGAAACAGGCCGACGAGGGCCCAGCGCGAAAACCACCGGTCGCGCACGGCCCGCCGGAGGAGGACGACGGAGAAGGGTACCACCAGCAGAACGGCGGAGCCAAGGCCCGGCGCGTGCCCGTCCAGTGCAGCGGTCATTCCGAGGTGGGAAAAGACGTTCAACAGCCACGTCGTCTGCAGCGCCAGGAGTCCGTACGTGGCACCGCCCAGTGCCGGTGCGCGAAGCAGGCTCGGGACGAGCAGCCATGGAAAGAGCGTGACGATCCCGAGGGCAATCAGGAACGACGCGTAGGTGGGAACGCCGAGGATGTTGGCCAGCACCGGCGGCATCTGCTCAACGAGCCGGGGCAGCGCCGCGCGCATGATGAGCGCCTCCTCCAGGTTCTGCGCACCGATCACGATTGGCACGCCGAGAAGCAGGCGGCGGACCCGCGAACGGGAAAGCCGGCGAGGGGCCGATGCGGAGGACTTTCCGAGGCGTTGCATCATTGTGAATGGATGTTGGGGGAGGGAGTGACCGTTAGAACGGGGCCTACGCGGTTACGCACCGCGCTCGCGGATGCCTTCCTCCGCGTTCAGGGCTCGGTTGAGGGCCGCCGTGATCAGCTCCAGCGCGTCCGGTTGGCGATAGAGGCGCACGAGCACGCCGAAGTGGTCCATGTCCCACGTACGGATGTTGGCTTCCGGCACGCCCCAGCCGTCCAGCATCTCACGCGCCCACCGGTACGGCACGTACTGATCACGCCGCCCCAGCACGGCGACCACATGCGCGGCCGGCAGGCCCAGCGTGGCGGGCGGATCGAGCAGCGGGCGCAGCTTGCGGAGCCGCTCCGGCGTCCACCCGGCGGCCTCGACGGCCGCGTCGACGCCCAGTGCCTGGGTAATGGTGCTCTGCAGCACGACCTCGTCGATGTGCGTGGAGCTGGCGCCCAGGAAGACGACGTCGGGGCGCAGCGCCGCGGGCCAATGCGCGCTCCATCCAGCCACGTGCTGCGCGACGATGCCGCCGAGGCTGACGCCGCCCACGCCCACGACGGGCGCACCTTGCTCCCGGGCCCATCCGATGAGGCGGGCTGTCTCCTGCGCCTGGGCCGCATACAGCGTGAAGAGGCCGACCGGCGCCGTCGCCAGGTACGGCTCGCCGCTGAAGCGCCCCGGCGCCACCCGCCGCCCGTGCCAGGGGGACTCGATGAGCACCACCCGGTAGCCCTCGGCCGCGAGCGGGCGGCCCATGTAGTCCTCCTCCGGCCAGTAGCGAATCTGATCGTACGCCATGCCGAGCCCGCTCCCGTAGATGAACGTCGGCAGTGCGGCATTCGCGGCGCCCTCCGGCTCGAAGACGCGGGCGTACACCGTGTCCTCCATGAGCGGCGAGGGCGAGTCGAAGCGCACGAGGTACTCCGGGCCGGTGGGGCCAGGCACGGCGTGCGACCTCTCGACGGGCGGCAGCGTCTCGGGCGCGGCGTAAAGCCCGGTAGGGTCGGCGAGCGCGTCCCCCCACGTCTCGAACGTCGCCGCCGGCGTGGGCACGTCGCACTGCACGGGCGGCACGGCGTCCTCCCGCGCGAGAAAGCCGAGCGTGCCGGACGGGGTGATGCACCGCTCCGAGGCCGCGCGGCGTGCCTCTTCGCGGGCCACCCGCTCGTCGGAATCAACATCCGCATCGCCCCAGAAAGACGCCTCCCACGCGTCGATGGCTTCGGCGCGCGCCTGCCAGTCGGCCGCGAAGTCGGCCCGCGCCTCGGGCAGGCGGTCGCGCACGGCGGCGTCGAGCGCATCCGGGGCGACGCCCAGCGCGTCGAGGAAGGCGCCGTCGTCCTCGCCGACCGTCGCGGCGGCCGCAGCCCCGGTCCGGGCCATCCGAAACTCGCGGGGCAGCGACCGATCCTTGATCCACTCGAACAGCCGCGTGTCCAGCAGCATCCCGAGCGGCGATACGATGAGCTTGTGCGTCCAGGGCGTGTGCAGTTGTTCGGTCATGGGATTGTCGGTTGGGGGAGTAGGGGATTCGTGCCGTGAAAGGACGGCAGCCGGATGCACCCAAAAATTTGTTAACCATCCCAGGCTCTACGCGAATCACGGACGAGGGCCGGCGCCCCTGTCGTCGCACCGCTCAGATGCCCCATCGGTCCTCTTTTGCTCGCGAATGGGTGTATGTCGATGTCTCTCGGCCGAAGGGCATTCCACGACCCGCCTCAGAACGGATCGCGCGCGGTGATGTAGAGGCCGCCCCCCTCGCGGCCGATGGCGTAGTCGAGCCGAATGTGGACGCCCTCGGCGTTGAGGCGATAGCGGATGCCGGCGCCGCCGGCTGCCTCCCACCCGTCCGTGCCCAGGGCGTCGAGCCGCCCCGCCACGGCGCCGGCGCTGGCAAAGAGCGCCCCATCGAAGCGACCACGGATGGGAAAGCGCCACTCGGCGAGGCGGTATCCGGCACGGCGAGCGTGTGCCCCCACCCGAGCGGCACGTACTGCCGCGCATCGAGCACGACCCGCGTGAACCCAAACGTGCTGCCGAGCGCTTCGGGATGGACCACGAGGTACGCCGTGACAAACTGCCCGCGGCGCGGATAGAACAGCCGGTCGCGCGTGTCGCGCGTTACGAGCGGCCCAAGGCCGACGACCGTCGATGCGTCGTGGCCGGGGAGGGCAGGGCCGTCCAGCAGTCCGCCGGCCTCCACCTCGGTCACCACCTCGCGCCGCACGCGACCGCGGAGGCCTACGCGCCAGGCGGCACCCACCTGCTGCTCGGCCTGCAGGATGGCGTCGACGTACCGGCTCGTAAAGTCCTCCTCCTGCTCGTCCGGCGCCTCCGGGCCGAGGCCGTAGAACACGTCGGGATACGTGCTCAGCGCGATGTCGCCAACGACGCGCTGCCGACCGGCCTGCCGGTACCACTCCGGCCGCAGGTTGAGCGCGTACTGGCCGTTCAGCGTGGCCGAGACGTCGCCCTGCAGGCTCGAGGGCCGATCCGCGTCGGTGCCCATGAAGACACCGCCCGCCGCGCCGAGGCCGAGGCTCGTCTCCGGCGTGTAGAAGACCGTCGGAAACGCGTACCAGCTCGTTGCGTCGGCATCGGACGAATCCGCCGGCGGCTGCGCGGTGGCGATACCGCTCGTGCCCGCGAGGAGCGCGAGGGCGACCAGCATTTGGCCAATGGACGTCAACAGAAAGCGCATGGCGATCAGGCGGTCGAGGCATCGGAAGCAGGCGAACGCCGGGCGCCGCGCAGTGTCTCGGCGCCCCAGCGCCACAGCACGACGAGCACGACGGCGGCCGTCAGGTACGTCTCGTAGGCGTAGACGGCGCCGGGCGCGTCGAGCAACTCGCCGCTCACGTTGCCCGCGAAGTGGAAGAGAACGGCCCCGAGGATGCTCCGGCCCGTGTGGTTGTAGATCCACGTGTAGAGCACGCTGCCGAACAGGATGGCCGTGCCGAACTGGAGCGGGTCGGGCGCGCCGCCGGCTCGCGCGTAGTAGCCGGCCATAAAAAAGAGCGGCCCGTGCCATGCGAACCACGCGAGGCCGACGAGCACGCTGGCGCCGAGCGCGCTGAAGCGGAGCTGCAGCCGGTCGAGCAGGTAGCCGCGCCAGCCGATCTCCTCCGGCAGCGGCCCGAGCAGCAGCACGAAGCCGAGGTACAGCAGGAAGTCGACGGGCTGGGCGATCTGCGCCGCGAGGGCGTCCGCATCGAACGGCGCGTCCGTCGCCCCAAAGAGCACGGCGAGTCCGCCGGCTGCGAGCTTGATCGCCGGCAGCAGAAGCAGCACCGCGGCCCACCACCATGCGCCGATGCGCCCCGGATCGACGAGGCGGCGGCCGAGGTCGCGCAGCCCCGCACGCCCGGCCACGCGCCCCGTCATCACGACGCCCCCGACCGGCAGGCCGAGGCCGCCGAGGGCGAAGAGCGCCATGGCCCACGGCGTGCTCCACACGTCCACGCCCGCCGCCACGACGATCCCCCAGAAGCCCCACGTCCATCCGTGCGAGAACGCCAGAAAGCCCCAGAGATCGCCGTTGCTCACGGGTGGGACGGTGGCGGTCGTGCGCGGCTCGATGTCGGCAGCGTCCGGAGAGTTCATGGGCATCGAAGCGTCGTCAGGGGTCGATGGCAGTGCGGGCGGCCCGCGCGAGGCGGACGGCGTAGCCGGTCAGGTCGTACGGGCCGAGGGCGTTTACCTGGAGGGCGACGGCGATGTCGTGCGCGGGGTAGTACGCGAAGAGGGACCGGTAGCCCGGCGTCCACCCTTCGTGGCCGTACGTCTCGCCCAGCGGGGTGGTGTAGATCGTCACGCCAAGGCCGTAGCGCACGTCGGGGCCAAGGCGCGCCTGCTGCGTCGAGTCTTTCGGCACGGCATCGAGCAGCTCGCCGCGGTAGTCGCCGGGCAGAGCCGCACCCTCGTAGAGCGCCTTCGCCCAACGCGCGAGATCCTGCGGGTTGGTCACGAGCCCGCCGCCCGTCCATTCCGTCGCCGGATTGTAAACGAGCGCGCCCTCTCGCGTCACCTTCGGCGGCAGATCGAACGGCGCCTCGCCCTCGAGGTAGCCGGCCGCCAGCCCGGGCAGGTCGGGCCGATCCGCGGGCGCGGTGTGCGTGAGGCCCAGCGGATCGAGGAGGCGCTCCCGGAGGACGTCGTAGTACGCGCTGTCCGTCACGGCTTCGACGGCGAGGCCCGCGAGGATGTAGTTCGTGTCGGAATAATGGTAGCCCGCGCCGGCGGGGAAGAGCGGCGCCGTGTTGAGCACGAAGCGGACGACCGCCTCCGGCGCCATCGCGGCCGAGGGGCCCTCGGCCTCGATGCGGGCCTGCATCGCCGCGGCAAACGCCGGGTCGTGGATGTGATCGCGGAGCCCGCTCCGGTGGCGGAGCAGGTGCCGCAGCGTGAGGGCATCCGCATTCGGGAGGCGGTCGAACCAGGGCCGGTCGCCGAGCCAGCGGGCGAGGGGCGCGTCGAGGTCGAGCCGCCCCTCCTGCGCGAGCGCCAGCACGACGGCCGCGGCGAACGACTTGCCCGTGCTGCCGCCCAGCATGCGCGTCTCGGGCGTCATGCGGGTGGAGTCCTCGCGGTCGGCCCATCCGGTGGCCGCGGCGTGCAGCGCGCCGTCGGGCGTTACGACGGCGGCCGTCGCGCCGGGGAAGCCGTCGGCGGCGCGCAGGCTGTCGAGCGTGGCCTGCAGCCGGGCCTCGACGGACGGGGCGGGCGGCGTGCAGGCCGCCAGCCCCACCATCAGCCCGAGCAGCAGGGCGGCGCCGGTTGCGCGCAGCAATCCGCACGGAAGTCTCATGGAGACGACCCGTCTCATCCCGACGGACCTGTGAACGAGAGGGGGGCCGAGTCCGACCATGACGCACTACGGCTCAGATCCAGAGGAGCAATCCAGAGCCGAAAATGACGACGGACGATGTTCGAAGTTGTCAGGAAATGGCAGATCTTCTCTGTGGGGCGAAGTCGTGCATGCTGTGCCCGCACCGGTTCTACTCATTCCGCAACGTGTGGGCAGGGTTGACGCGGGCGGTCTGGACGGCCTGCAAGCCGACAGCGGCGAGGACGAAGCGAAGAACCCCGTCCCCGACGCCCACCGCCGAACAGAGGCCGAGCGAAGCGCGGACGATGTAGTTTTGCAGCCACGTGTCGAGCAGCACGTACGCGAGGGGCGCCCCGATTCCGCACGCCGAGGGCGAGGCCGCTGACCGTGAGCGCCGTGTACCGAGGATGCCGCCGCAGGTAGCGCACGGCGGTCGTGACGTCCGTCCAGAGCGAGGTCATTGATGACCGGGGGATGGAAGGCAACCGTGGATACCCCCGACGCGCAACCCCTCTGCCATCCCTCTTCTACGGCGCCTTGGACGGATCCTTCGGCTTCTCCTGTGCGGATGCGCGCAGTTGCGGTGCGACGGCGCACATCTGCGTTGCGGGTTTGGCGTTATGCGTTGGGCGTTATGCGTTGGGAGATGGTGGTTGGTCGCTGGACATTGGTTACGGGGAGGAAATTCCAGAACCCAGAAACCAGAAGCCCGAAACCCATTCTCCGAACGCCGAAGGCTGACCGCCGAACTCGCAACTCAATCGTCCCGTCCCGGCGCGAGCAGGTACAGCACGGCCATGCGCAGGGCGACGCCGTTCGTGACCTGGCTGAGGATGATGGATCGTTCGTGATCGACGACCTCGTGGGCGAGCTCCACGCCCCGGTTGACCGGGCCGGGATGCATGATGAGCAGGTCGGGGTGGCGCCGCAGGTGCTCCATCGTGATGCCGAACCGCATGTGGTACTCCCGGATGGAGGGAAAGAGGCCTTCATCCTGACGTTCCATCTGGATGCGCAGGGCCATGGCGATGTCGCACGCATCGAGGGCTTCGTCGAGACTGTGAGTGACGCGGACGGAGTCCTCCCCGAGCACGTCCTCCATGTGGACGGGGATCATCGTCTTCGGGCCGCAGAGGGTGACCTGGGCGCCCAGCGTGCGCAGGCCCTGAATGTTGGAGCGCGCCACGCGGCTGTGGGTGATGTCGCCGATGATCGACACGTTGAGGCCCTCGAACGTGTCGACGTGCTCGGCCATCGTGAGCATGTCGAGGAGCGCCTGCGTGGGATGGGCATGGGCCCCGTCGCCGGCGTTGATGAGGACGCTGTCCGTCACGCGCGAGAGGAAGTGCGGCGCGCCCGGAGAGCTGTGACGCAGCACGACCATATCCACCTTCATCGCCTCGATGTTTTGGGCCGTGTCCTTGAGCGTTTCGCCCTTTTTGACCGACGAGCCGGACTTCGAAAAGCTGACGGTCTCGGCCGAAAGGCGGCCGGCGGCGAGGCCGAACGACAGCTTCGTCCGGGTCGACGGCTCGAAAAACATATTGGCGACCGTCGTGCCCTGCAGCGTGGGCACCTGCTTGATGGGGCGCTCCAGCACCGAGCGAAACTCGCGGGCTGTCTCCAGGATCAGGCGAATCTCGTCGGCGCTGTAGGTCGAGAGATCCAGCAGATGGCGGTGGTTGAGCGACGTGAGGCCGCTGGCAGGCGGGGGGTGGACTTCAGCCATAGAAGGTAGCAGGACACGTTCAACGGTGAACGTTCGAACGGTACCGTCCGAATCGGTGAAAAAGGGATGCCAAGTCAGCGCGCACGAGGACTCGACGTCTCGCCGCGAGGACGCGGGGTTTCCACCAGCCACACGCCCTCGCGGTCGTCGATCTCGCGGAGCCGCACGCGCACCTCCTCGCCCGGCAGGGTCGGCACCGAACGCCCAACGATGTCGGCAGCGATGGGCAGCTCGCGGTGGCCGCGGTCAATGATCACGAGGAAGTGGACGGAGGCGGGGCGGCCGCGGTCCATCAGGGCGTCGAGCGCGGCCCGGCCGGTGCGTCCCGTGAACGCCACGTCGTCGACCAGGATGAGATGGCGATCGGTGATGTCGAACGGGATGCGCGTGGCCCGGATCTGCGGCTGCGTACGGCGCAGGCGCACGTCGTCGCGGTACATGGTGACGTCGAGCACCCCAAGCGGAAGCGTGAGGCCCTCCTGGTCCTCGATGCGCTGTTGCAAACGCTGGGCCAGGTGCACGCCGCGCGTTTGGAGGCCCACGAGCGCGTGCGTCTCGGTGCCGTCGGCCTCCGGGTCGATCAGTTCGAGGATTTGCTGCGCCATCCGGTCGAGCGTGCGCCCGAGATCGCGTTCCGTCATCAGCTGCGCTTTGATGCGATCGTCCGGCTCCATGAGGGGCAAAGGCAGGTTTCGAGAGGCACAGGTGGAATGGCGAACGCCCAATCGACGTCCGCCCTTCGTCATGGAAAAGGAACGGAATGTGCCCGAGACTTTCTAACGTGCACGAGCCAATCATGCGAAGTCGAAGCGAGTTTCTGTGTCTCGGGGAACGCGGGTTGCCGCTGCACGCTGAATGGCTGCCGGACGCTCTGGGGGCGCAGGAGGCCCCGTCGTTCATTGGTTCGGGAAACCGTGAGGGCTGGCGTGGCCTGCGCACGCGTCCTTTCTTCCTCTCATCCATTCCTCCGGAGCATCCAAAGCGGGAACCATCGAGTTCGGTTTCCGCGTTCGGAGCGCCCACACGCTCACACGCCCACACGCCCACACGCCTTCACATGCCCGACACCGACTCCGCGCTCCGCTTCCTCGATCCGGCGGCCGTGGCCCAGCTCTCCACCATGGAGCTGCGAGCACGGCTCATCGTCGAAGGGTTCATTACGGGCTTGCACCGCTCGCCCTACCACGGCTTTTCCGTCGAGTTTGCGGAGCACCGCCCGTACAACCCCGGCGACGAGCTCCGGCACGTGGACTGGAAGGTGTACGCCAAGACGGATCGCTTCTACATCAAGCAGTACGAGGAGGAAACGAACCTGCGGCAACACATCGTGCTCGACACCTCGCCGTCCATGCATTACCAGGGCGAAGGGCCCGTCTCGAAGTTGGAGTACGGGTCGTTTCTGGCCGCGGCACTGCACAACCTCATGCTGAAGCAGCGGGACGCAACGGGCCTCATCGCGTTCGACGAGTCGGTACACACCGTACGGCGCCCGAAGGCCACGCCGGGCTACCTGCGGCAGCTGCTCGTGACCCTGGAGCACCTGAACGACACGGAGGCCTCGGGGCGGCGAACAAGCGCGGCCTCGGCCCTCAGCGAGGTGGCCGAGCGCATTGGGCGGCGGTCGCTGGTCGTCGTGATCACCGATCTGTTCGAAAACATCGCGCGCCACGACGACCTGCTACGGGCGCTCCGCCATCTGCGGCACCGCCAGCATGAAGTCATCGTCTTCCACGTGCTGGAGGGGCAAACCGAGCGGCAGTTCCGGTTTCCCGACCGGCCCATGCTCTTCCGCGACGTTGAAACCGGCGAAGAGGTGAGCCTTCAGCCTGCCCAGCTCCGCGAGCACTACACCGAGGCCGTCGAGCACTTCACCGACGACTTCCGGCGGCGGTGCCTGGAGCACGATATCGACTTTGCGGAGCTCGACACGAACGAATCCTACGCCACCGCGCTGATGAAGTACCTCAACAAGCGGCGCCGCCTCGTTTGACTGCAGGGAAGAGGGACGGGGAAATAGGGAATAGGGGGAACCCGCGTCCTCATGCCTCCGGTCTTCTTTTCCCTTCCCCCTTCCCTTTTTTTCTCTTCCCCCTTACCCATTCCCCACGCCCCACCGCCCCCCATGCTCGACACGATTCGCGCCCTCGCCGACGACTACCACGCCGACGTCGTCGACCTCCGCCGCACGATTCACCGCAATCCGGAGCTTGCGCTGGAGGAGCACGATACGGCCGCCCTCATCGCCGACACGCTCCGCACGCTCGACCTGGACGTGCACACCGGAATCTACGAAACCGGCGTGCTGGGCGTCCTCCGTGGCGCGAAGCCGGGGCCGACGATCCTCCTGCGGGCCGACATCGATGCCCTCCCCATCCAGGAAACCACGGGGCTCGACTTTGCCTCCGAAACGGAGGGAACGATGCACGCGTGCGGGCACGACGTGCACACGGCGTCGCTGCTGGGAACGGCCATGATTCTGGCAGCGCTGCGCGACGCGGTGCACGGCACCGTGCGCTTTTGCTTCCAGCCCAGTGAGGAGCGGATTCCGGGCGGCGCCAAGTTTATGATCGAGGAAGGCGTCCTCGCAGCGAACGGTACGTCCGCCGTCGAGGCCGCGTTCGGCCAGCACGTGCGCCCCGACCTGCCGGCCGGAACGATCGGCGTGCGCAGCGGCATGTTCATGGCTTCGGCTGACGAGGTGCACATCACCGTGCAGGGCGAGGGCGGACACGCCGGTGCGCCGCACGAACTGGCCACCGACGCCACGTACGTCGCCAGTCAGATCGTGAGTGCGCTGCAGACGGTGGCAAGCCGGCATGCCCCGCCCGAAGTCCCGACTGTATTCACCATCGGCCGACTCATCGCCGACGGGGCCACCAACGTGATCCCGGAGCGCGCACGGCTGGAAGGTACCTTCCGCACCATGGACGAAGACTGGCGGTTCCAGGCCCACGACCATATCCGTCGCATCGCCACGCACACGGCGCAGGCCCACGGTGCCACAGCCGAAGTGGATGTGCGCACCGGCTATCCGGCGCTCCGCAATGACGAGGCGTGCACGTCGTTTGTCCGCGAGGCGGCCCGCGCCTACGTGGGGGAGGAGCGCACGGTGGACCTCGGGCCCTGGTTTGCCGGCGAGGACTTTGCCTACTTCCTGCAGGAGCGCCCGGGTACCTACTACACGATCGGCGTGCGCAACGAAGCAAAAGGCATTACGCACGGCCTCCACACGCCGCAGTTTACGGTCGACGAAGAGGCCCTGCGCACCGGACCGGGCATGATGGCCTACCTGGCCTGGCGGTACGGCCAGCAGGCCTGAGAGGTAGCGGATCGCGGCGTGGGACGGAGGTCGATGCAAGAGTTCTCCCGACAGAAACAGATCGGCTGCGCCCCCTTGTGGATGAAAGATCAGGCCTTTATTATATCTTCACCACCTCTTGAGCGGGAATCCGCACGCATTCTGATCCTAACGACCAGGGCCCGATGGATCAAACCCTCACGCTGTACAACCATGCCAACGTTATCGGTCCGACGACTGACTTCGCCTTCAAATGGGGCCTGAACGTGGGCCTTTCCCGTAAAAAAGCACTGCGGCTGGCACTGGCCGTCGACGAGCTGGTGACCGACGTGGTGCGGTTTGCTTTTCCGGGAGAAGAGGCGACGTTCAACGTCACCTTCCGCGCCGACCTAGCAACGGCCGAGGTCATCATTCACGAGCGGGGAGAACCGTTCGATCCGGCCCGGCACCCGTACGATCCGCAGCGCGCCGTCCAGGACGGGCACTTCGAAGGCGCGGGATTTGCCGTGGTCAAACACTGTGTGGACGATTTTGCGTTCATCAACCGGGGGCGCGAGGGCAAGGAGTTTCGCATCGTGCAGCTCATCGAGTCGCAGCACATCGCCGAGCTGCACCCCACAACGGTCGAGGATGAGTCCGACCGCGAGGACGTGTCCTATACGCTTTCGCAGGCGCGACCGCAGGATACCGAAGACATCGCCAAGCTCATCTACCGCACCTACGGCCACACCTACGCGAAGGAAGACCTCTACTACCCGGACCGCATCGAGCGGGCGCTGGAGAACGAAGAGAAGTTTGGGGTTCTCGTGCGCACCGACCGAGGCCGGGCCGTCGGGTACTTTGCCGTTCTGCTCAAATCCGACTCCCAGATCGGCGAGGTCGGTGAGGCGGTCGTCGATGTCGGACACCGGCGCCGCGGGCTCATGAAACGGATGCTGCGCGCGCTGATCGACGAAGCCAAGGAACGAGAGCTGACCGGCGTGTTCGGCGAGGCCGTCACCGTGCACGACATCAGCCAGCGCGTCAACAAGCACTTCGGGATGATGTCAACGGCCTTTCTGCTGGGGCTTTTCCCGCAGGAGCGGTTCGTGGGAATGATGGACGAGATGACGCAGCCCATCACCATCGTGATCGATTTTCGCCCGCTCGTGCCGTACGACACCGTGACGGCCTACCTGCCCGCGCCCTACGCCGATCAGCTCCATCGCATCTACGACGCGCTCGGCGCTGAACTCATTCGGCAGGATCCGCGCCATGCCCCGGCCGACATCGCAGAGCTGCCGGAGACGACCGAGATGGACACCCGCATCCGCTACATGTACAACCACGTCGTCTTCGTGGTGGACACCCCCGGCCACGATCTTCCCGGCCAGGTGCAGCAGGCCCTCTCCGACCTGGAAGACGAGGAGATGACGGTGGCGTGCGTCGACCTTCCGCTCGATGACCCCCGCACGCCCGCCGCGACCGAGCTGCTCCGCGACATCGGCTTCGTCTTTGCCGGGCTCATGCCTCGCTTTCACCAAGGGCGGGACCACGTCCGGCTGCAGCTGCCCATGGTCAAGCTGGATCCCGACGCCATCGAGGTATACTCGGACCTCGCCGTCATGCTTAAAACGAATATTCTGGAGGAGTTGTCATGGAGCTCGAAAGACACGGAGACACTCTCACCGTCCGGTGCCGGCGCGACTTCAACCTGATGACGGTCCGCCACCTGATGCATCACGTCGAAGACGCCACGCGCATTCGCGTCGACCTGTCGCGTGCCCGCATTGTTGACACCGAGGCCGTCATGGCCCTCCACGAACTGGAGCAGAAGGGGCTGGACGTTACGCTTCTGGAGCCGCCCTCCATCTTCTACGAAGTTCTGGAGGTGCTGGAGCTAGAGTCGCACTTCGACATTGAGCGCCTCGTGGAGCGTCCGCGAGAGTAGGCCGCCGTGCAGGACCCGCTGCAGTTGCCTGCTCGATTTGGGGGGGCATGGAACCGTTGGCTCGGGGCGGCGCGTTGCATCACGCGCACGATGCCTCTGCAGTCACCCGATGCCGACGTATGGAGTCCCCAGTGCCCGAGATTGAGACGGACGCGCCGGGAGGCGTTCCCGCTGACCCGTCTGCCGTCCTGGCATTCATGCAGCGGCACGCCGACGCGTACGTCGATCTCGTGAGCCGGCTCGCCCGCATCGAGACTCCATCGACCGACCCCGAGGCCCAGGTCCCCCTGCAGCAAAGCCTGGCTCGCGGATTCGAGGACCTCGGCTACGCCGTTCGGCACGTGCCCGGCGCAACCACCGGCGGCTGCCTCTACGCGCGCCCCATCAACCGGGAGCGGCATCGTTCCATCCAGCTGCTGCTCGGGCACGGAGACACCGTCTGGTCGCACGGCACGCTGGAGCGCATGCCGGTCGTCCGCGACGGCGACATCCTCCGGGGCCCCGGCACCTTCGACATGAAAGCCGGACTGGCGTCCATCCTCTTCGCCCTGCGCGCCCTGCACACGCTGGGCTACACGCCGCCCCTTCCGCCCGCGGTGCTCATCACGAGCGACGAAGAAATCGGGAGCCACGAATCGCGGAAGTACATCGAATGGCTCGCGCAGGCAGCCGAGCGGGTCTACGTGACGGAGCCGGCCCTGGGGGTCGACGGAAAGATCAAGACAGCGCGCAAGAGCTCGGGCGAGCTAACCATCGAGGTGCGCGCTACGGAGAACGCCGAGGAAGACGTGGCGACCCTCGAGCTGTCGCGCCTCGTGCAGAAGCTGCACCAGCTGAATGATCCGGGCCGCGGCGTGTCGGTCAATGTGGGCACCATCGACGCCAGCCACGAGAACGGCGAAGAGCACGGATCGCTCACCGCCGACGTACGCGTGCGCTCGCTGGAAGACGCCAAGGCCCTCGACGCGACCATCCGCGCCGTGGAGGCCGATGCGACGAACGTCGACCTGCACGTCTCGGGGGGCATCGAACGCCCGCCGCTGGAGCGCACGCCGCGCAACCAACGCCTCTGGGCGTACGCCCGGTGCTACGGCCGTGCCCTTGGCCTCGACCTGACGCAGGGACGCGCCGGGGGCGCCTCGGACGGCAACTACACGAGCCAGTACGCCGCGACTCTTGACGGACTGGGGGCCGTGGGGGATGGAGCCCACGCCGAGCACGAACACATCAACGTGCCCCGCACCCTGGAGCGCTGCGCCCTGCTGGCGATGCTTTTGCTCGCGCCGCCCGAATCGAATGCCGACGCGTAGGTCGTTCCGCCATCCCGGCACCATCACGGCGCCGCGATGCGCGCAGCAATGTGCAGCAATGTAACGCGGACGTCACCGTGTTGAACGGGTGAAGACGTGAACCATTGCCGCTCATCAAATCTGTCCCGACCGATGCGCACTCGAACGACTGTTCTCTTCGCCGTTCTGTGTCTCACGCCGCTTCTTCTGGTGGGGGGCGCCTGCTCCTCGGGAGAGGCCAACGGCACGGATGCCGGGGGCGAAACCGATCCGAACCGCGATGCTCAGGCCGCGTCGGCGGGTCTCGTCCACGTGGAAAGTGCCCACGACGTGCCCACGACGGTGCAGCGCCTCACCGACGCGCTCGACGCCAAGGGCATCACCGTGTTTAACACCATTGACCATGCCGAAGGCGCCGCCGGGGTCGACATGGAGCTCCGCCCGACGACGCTCGTCATCTTCGGCAATCCGAAGGTGGGCACGCCCTTGATGCAGTGCAGCCAGACGATGGGCATCGCCCTGCCGATGAAAATGCTTGCCTGGCAGACCGCCGACGGAACCGTGCGCCTCACCTATGCGGACCCGGCCGTCGTCGCGCAGCGGCACAACCTCGGCAGCGAGTGCGAGGAGGCGGTTCGCACCGCGAGCACGGCCCTGGAGAACTTCGCCGATGTCGCCACGAGTGCGGAGTAGCCAACTGTGCCTTCGGTTGAACCATTTGCGACTCGTGGTACTGCCAGGCTACATCCAGTCCGCGAGCGACGCCAAGTCTTCGGCGACGGCGGCGATGTCGTCGGCAGAGAGCACGTCGCGGTCGGTGACGAAGCCGCCGGTGACCAGTTCGGCCGGCGTTACATCAAACGTCGGGTTGCGCACGGAGAGCTCTGCCGCGCCCTGGTACACCTGGCGCCGCGGCCCGTCTTCGGTATGCACCGTGCCGGACGGGCTGATTTTGTCTGTAGAACAGGCCACGTAGAAGGGCACGTCGGCGTGCAGGGCGGCCAGCGCGGCCCCGCGCGTTCCGGTCTTGTTGACGACATTTCCGGAGGGCAGCACCGTGTCAGCGCCGACGAGAACGGCCTCGACATCGTCGGCGATGATTGAGGCGACCGCAGCGTCGGGGATGAGCGTCACGTCGAGCCCGTGCTCGGCGAGTGCCTCCGCTACGCCAACGCCTTCGCCAGCCGGACGCGAAGCCGCCACGACGACCGACGGCGCCGGGTGGGCCTGGTGCAAGGCATCGAGCACAGTGCCCGAGCGGGAGAGCGTCAACACGCGCCGCTCGGCCCCGATCGCGGCGGCCCGGGCGGCCGTGTCGGCGTCGGCCTGGAGGGCGCGACCGATGGCATCGTGGGCGTTGACGGCAACCGTCGGCGCCGACAGTTCTGGACGGCTGGCGTGCATGGCCCGGTGGATGCGGTTGCGGAGGGCGGCCATCGACGGACGAGCATCGAGCAGGTGCCGGGCGGCATCGACGATGCGGGCTCGCGCTTCCTCGGCGCCGATGTGGTTGGTGGCGGCGAGCATGCCGGCGCGGTCGCGGAGGACCTCGAGCGCCCGGATGGACAGCGTCGCCGAGCCGTGCGTCGTGTCGTCGGCAATGGTGACGGGCGAGGGCGCCACGCGGCGGTAGGACGTCCACAGCTTCGGCACCACGTCGCGCTGGAGAATTACGGTGGGGGCCACCCATTCGGCCTCCGCCGTCTCCCAGTTCGTTTCGATATCTCGCGTGCTCGTGGCAAACAAGTACGGGTGGACAATCCAGCGCGTCTCGCGGCCCTCGTCCTCGACCGGAAACGGCTCGCCCCGTCGCACGAGCGACACATCGCGCTCAGAGAGCCGCGTTTCCTCCTCAATCTCGTCCAGCGCCGACGCATCCGGATCGTCGCCCTCCACATGGCCGGCGACAGCGCCCCACTGGCCGGGATAGGAGCCCACGTCTTCGCTCCGTCGAAAAAGGAGCACTTCGCCCCGGTTGTGGAGAAAGACGGTGACCACGGGCGTCTCGTTCCAGTCGGGCATGGGACGGGAGCAGTGGGGAAAGGGGGATACAACGAAACAGGGAGCGGATCAAAAACCTCGATGAACGGGCGAGTGTTGCATCTTTCCGCACAGGATAGTACGATGGGGATCGTAGTAAGTACGACCTAGATCGTATCTCCGTCAGGTCCTTCGCACCGACAATCGCCATGTGGTACTCCCGCTGCCTCTACATTGTGCTTGCGTTTGTCCTTACCGCATGCGGAACGTCGAGTCCGACGGTCCGGGGCGAGGCGGTGCCCGATACGTCGCAGGCACCGGTTTCGTCTGAACCCGCCGCGCAGGAGTCCGATCCCGTGGCGAACGCACGCACGCTATACGGGGAGGCGCGCTACGACGCACTCATCGACCGGTACGCGGACGGCATCTGTTCCGACTCCGTGGACGCCGCGCTCGGCTATTGGGTTGGAAAAGCCTATCAGGCGCAGCGGAAGCATGAGGAAGCCGTGTCGATGCTTGAGTGCGCGCGCAAACGGATCGAATCTCCGTCCGTGCGGTTGCTGCAGGCAATCGGGGCAAACTACGACGCGGTCTACGACGTTGACAACGCTACGGAGGCGTACCGACAGGCGCTGGCGCTCGACTCCACGGCGCACGACGTGCGATGGGAACTCGCCGATCTGCACCGCAGGCAACGCGCGTGGACGGCGGCCTGTCGCCACTACACTGCGCTGCATGAAGCCGGACTGGACCGTGGGCGTCTTCACACGGCGCTCGGCGTCTGCAATACGAACCTCGGTCGCATCCCCCTGGCCATCGAGCATCTGCAGGCGGCCTACCGGAAGCAGCCGGGCAACGTGGGAGTCGCGCTGCGCCTGAGCAAGTTGGTGGAGGTGACCAAGTCTGCCGAATATGCCGCCTCCATCCTGCAGCCCGCCATTCAGGCGCGTCCGCACGCCGCCCGATTGTGGCGGCGCGTGGGCCTGTTGGCGTTCAAGCAGAAGCGATACGAAGAGGCCATCGGTGCCTACGAGCGCACCATCGCAGAGGGCGATACGGCGGCGGTTGTCCATCAACGTCTTGGGATTGCACAGGTCGGGGCCCAGAAATACGACGCCGCCATTCCCAACCTGCGGCGTGCCTACCGCCGCGACACGACGAGCGTCGCCTCGGCGTTTTATCTGGGCAGTGCGTACCGGGGCGTGGACAGTCTTTCGCTCGCCGCACGCTTTTACGAGCGTGCCATCGACGTGGGAACGCAGGGCCGTGTGCTGGACGCCTTCATGCAGCTGGCCACCGTCGAGGAAGCGCGCGGCCACGAGCCGACCGCCATTCGCGCCTACCAAACGGCGCTGCGCCTGCAGCCGGAGCGGACGGACTTGTACTTCTACCTGGCGACCCTCTACGACGCGTACTACCAGGATAAAACCGTTGCCGCGCGCTACTACGAGAGATACCTGTCGTCGGACACCGTGGCAACGGATGCCGCCCGGTTGCGCTCGTACGCCGAGGATCGTCTTCGGGATCTGGGGGCGACGCTCCACTTCCAGCGGGGCCGTGCTGCTTCCAGGGACAGCAGTGGCGACGAGTAACGCAGACGACCATGGAAGCAGCTAAGTAGTTTACCCCGTTCATTGGAAGCATCCCCTGAACCGCCTGAATCTGTCCTCATTGCCATGCGCCGTCTCGCTGTGGGAGCTCTTCTCGGCTTCTTGCTTGCCTCCGGCGTGTGCTCGGCACAGCCCGCCGTCCGTATCGGAGGGGGAGCAATCGCGCCCGTGGCACCGAGCGAACTCTCGGATGCGACGAAAGCAGGTCTCGATGCGGAGGTCGGACTTCACATTCCCGGGACGTCACGCATTGATGTCATCGTTTCGTTTTCCCACGACCGGTTCGAGATCGAGGAAGACCGGTGGAATATGAACGTCTGGAGCGCGACCGTCGACGTACATATCAATCTGCGGGCCTCTCCAGCGCGCGTGCAGCCGTATCTGCTTGCCGGAGGGGGCGGCTATGCTCTCAGCGACGTGCCCACGCTTGGAGACGGAATCTGCCTGGCCCTGCCGAGTGCAGTAGGGATTGATCCATGCACGTACGCGCGGACAGATCGCGATCCCGGCGTGCGGCCCGGCGTGCAGGTAGGAGGAGGGCTGTCTGTTGCTGTTACGAACCGGCTCCAGATGTTTGCTGAGCCTACGTACACGCACATTTTCACGGAGGCGGAAAATGTGCGCTATGTGCCACTGCGCGTTGGAGTGCTCCTGCGTCGGTAGGGGAGAGCACGACGCCGATCTTGGCGGCCATCGAATGAGGAGCAACGTGGGTTTGATATAGCAACGCCCCGAACGGTGCCGGACCGTCCGGGGCACGATTGCACGGCTGCGAAAGAACCCAGGGTGTCAGGTAACCGCGGTCGCGTTGACCGCTTCCACACGCTTGATTTCCGGTACGGAACGCTTGAGGGCCTGCTCGATGCCTGCACGAAGCGTCATCGTGCTCATCGGGCACGAGCCGCAAGCGCCCAGCAGCTCCAGCTCAACGACGTAGTCCGACGTAATGTTGAGAAGGCGCACCGACCCGCCGTCGGCCATGAGGTACGGGCGGATCGTGTCGAGTGCTTCTTCGATGTCGTTGCGCAGCTCCGGATCGTCGTTGGGATGCGGGGCGGAACCGGAGGCGTTGGAAGGCACGGTTTCTGACATGGCGCGTCGTGCAGAACTTGGGAGGAGCGATTGGGTGGGGCGCCGCAAGCACGCGACCCACTGCATAAACGGGCGGGATGGCAAAAAGATCAATCCGAAGGCCGACGATCCCGCACCTAGCGGTAAAGAATTTCGACCTTCTGGGTGGGATCCATCTCGGCGTTGCGGATGGCCACCTGCTCTACGACGCCATCGGCGATGCGGTGGAACGCCTGCGCCGATTTGCTGTCCGGATCCGAGCGCACGATGGGCGTGCCCGCGTCGCCGCTTTCGCGCACGGCCTGCTCGATGGGCACCTCGCCGAGGAAGGGCACGTCGAGGTCGCGCGCCAACTCCTGCGCGCCGCCGCGTCCGAAGAGGTAATACTTGCGATCGGGCTGGTCGGGGGGGCTGAAGTAGGCCATGTTCTCGACAATGCCCACCACGGGCACGTCGACGTTGTCGAACATGGCGTCGCCCTTGCGGGCATCGGCGAGGGCAATGTCCTGCGGCGTCGACACGATGACGGCGCCCGTGAGCGGGATCGTCTGCACGATCGTGAGCTGCACGTCGCCGGTGCCGGGCGGCAGGTCCAGGATCATGTATTCGATGTCGCCCCAGTTCACGTCGCCGAGGAACTGGCGGACGGCCTTTGTCACCATCGGCCCGCGCCAGACGACGGCCTTCTCGGGATCGACCATAAAGCCCATCGACAGCACCTTGATGCCGTGCTTTTCGAGCGGAACGATCTTGCGCTCGTCGTTCACGCGCGGCTTCTCGCCTTCCATGCCCAGCATCTTCGGAACCGACGGGCCGTAGATGTCGGTGTCGACGAGGGCAACGCTGTACCCCTGATCGGCGAGGGCCATCGCGAGGTTGACGGCCACGGTGCTCTTTCCGACGCCGCCCTTGCCGCTGGCCACGGCGATGGTGTTCTGCACGCCCTCCCCCTGAGCCTGCTTCTCGCCGCTCTGATCGCCCACCTGAACGTCATCGCCGAGCGAGATCATCTCGTTGTCGAGCCCCACGTCGACGTCCAGGTCGCGGTCCACCTCCTCGTGAATCACACGGCGGCAGGCTTCCTGCACCTGATTGGCGAACGAGGTGCCCGGCTCCTTGACGACGACCGTGAACGACACCGAATCGTCCTCAATCGTCAGGTTCTTGACCATGTCGAGCCGGACGATGCTCTTCTCGCGCTTCGGGTCCTCGATCTTTTGAAGCGCCTGCAGGATGTCTTCTCGCGAAACGGCCATGGGCGGTCGGCAACTCATGAAGTACAACGGCACGAGTGCCACCTGAGCCTCGGGCGCATTGTTCCTGTGCGCGCAGTGGAGTCACCGCAATTTGGCAAACCACGGTCTCCTGCTGCCGCTCCGCGCGCTTCCTCACAGGGTACACTCCGCGTCGACAATCCGGAGCGCCGCGTCAACCGTTTGCCGGATGACGTCCTCCCGGGCCATTTCTACGACCTCCGACCGCAGGAAGACCACCGCGCGCTGGGCCATGGCGATGATCCAGCCCGTGGCCAGAACGGGCGGAAGGTCGCGAAAGGCGCCCTGCTCGATGCCGTCGGTGAGCGTGTCGACGAACGTGCGCATCGGGGGCGGCGAGGCGTTCCCGTTGTGCTGGAGGATGCCGGTGTGGTGCACGGAGAGCAGATACGTAAACGCCGCCGGGTGGTCGTCCGCAAAGGCGAACACCCCACGGATGAGCGCGCGGAGACGGGCGCGCGGTGCGGTGATGCCGTCGGCCGAGGCAAGGAGCGTCTCCTGAAACTGCTCGGCGCTGGTCTCGAACAGCCAGCGCACCAAGTCGTCCTTGCCCTGAAAGTGGCGGTACAGCGTCCCCTCGGCCGCACCGGCCCGCTCGGCAATTTCGCGGGTGGTGGTGGCGTTAACACCGTGCTCGGCAAAGAGCTCGAGCGCGGCCTCGCAGATCGCGTCGTGCTTGGGGGTGGCCATGCTCGGCATTCCGTCGGTGCGAAGAAAGCGAGAAGGGCGAGAGGCGGTCTGTGAGAGTGCGGCGTGGGAACGAAACCCAAGCGGGCCGCAGACGGCCTCTTGCTCCAGCAGCCGCCTGCGGGTTCGCACGAGGGAGAAACGGGCCGCTCAGGCGCGATCGGTTGGGTGCACGTCTCTCGGGAACCGAAGCGGCACGCCGTTATGCCTTCTGGCGGAGGTCGCGCAGAAGCTTCTCGGTTTCCTCCTTGTGTTCCGTCTCGTCACGGATGATGTCGTCGAGCTCGGTGGCCAGGCCGTACTCGCTGGCCTCCTCGGCCTGCCGGCGGCGCTCCACATACCGCTCGATGGTTTCGGTTTCGGCCTGCAGGACCTGCTCGAGCATGGCCTTGGGCTCGGTGGCCAACTCGAGCGGCGCCGGCTCGGTCGTGGGCGTGCCGCCGAGCGCGGTAATCTTGTCGGCCAAGAGTTGTGCGTGCGTGAGCTCTTCGGGGAGCTCCCCCTCGAAGAATTGTTTGAGCGTGGGCCGGTGCATGCCGTAGACCATCGAGGCGTAGCTGTTGTACATCAGGATGGCCTGATATTCGTGCGAAAGGTCGGTGTTGAGCCCGTCAAGGAGAGCTTGGCGGTCGGAGTCGGCAGTCATGGTTGGTCGCGGGAAGATGTGCAAGAACAGTGTCGTTGGCGTCATGAGTGAGTGATCACTCACAGTGCGTTGAATCAACGCCCACCGCAGGAAGTTCCGCACCCGACGGATGCGGCTACGACGAGGTCTGGGCCGCAAGGTATCGCAGTGCAAGGCCGTAGCGCAGCTCGTACGGGCTCACCCGCAGAGGATCGAGGCCGTATCGGTGCATGATGCGGTCGAGCAGGAGCACGCCGACCGGAAAGACGTCGGCCCGGCCGGGCATGGCCGCGGGATGAAGGGGAAGGATGTCGTCGACGGACAGCGACAGCAGGCGACGGCACCAGTCGTGGACCGCTTGGGCGGACAAAACGAGGGCGTCGTCGGGCAGGGCAGAGAGCCTGCTTTCCGGGCCCGCGTGCACCAGGGCGAGGGCTGTGGCCGTTCCGGCGGTTCCGATGAACGGCGTTTCGGGGGTAACGGATAACTCGGCGCCAGAGAGAGCGGCGTCGATCGTTGCCTTCACCTTCTCGATGGCCGATTGGGGCGGCGGATGACCGGGGAAGTAGCGCTCCGTGAGGCGGACGCAGCCCACGTCGAGGCTCGTCCATTCGGCAATCGAAGGTCGAGCGTGTGGCTGGTCTGCGGACGCGGCGCCGCGAATCAGCTCGGTAGATCCGCCGCCGACATCGATCACAAGGCGGTCCCCCCTCAGGTCGTCGAACGGAGCACACGCCGCGGCAAAACTCCACCGAGCTTCTTGTGCCCCGGAGAGCAGGGCGGTCGAAAGACCCAGTTCGTCGCGAATCCGTGCCTGCACGTCCTCGCGGTTGCGCGCGTCCCGCATTGCACTCGTCGCGCTGAGAACAATGAACGCTGCCTCGTGCGAGCGCGCGGTGGCCACTTGGTCGTGCAGCGTGGTCAGCAGACGCTCCTGGGCCGCCTCTCCGATGCGTCCGCTTGCGTCGACGCCTTCGCCGAGGCGCACGAACCGCTCGCTCGCGTGCAGACGGCGCAGGCCAGATCCGTCGGTCTCGGTGACGAGCAGCGACGACGTGTTGGTTCCGATATCGATGGTGGCAAGGCGCATCGGGAGCGCGGCGGATTCGGAGCGCGTCAACGTTCGTAGCGATCAATGCTTCTGTGCGGCGGTTGCCTGCAGCCGGCCTGCCCACCAGCCCTCCTCAGTTGCGTCCTGGTGCAGCGCAAATCCGTGGTCGGCCGCCGCAGCGAGAAGTGCGTCGCGGTCGCCCGTAAAGACGCCGGAGAGGAGCAGCAACCCGCCCGGGCGGACTTTTTGCTGGAAGGCCGGAAGCAGGTCGCGGAGCACCTCCCGCGTAATGTTGGCGAGGACAACGTCGAAGGCCGCTTCGGGGACGACGTCGATGGAGCCGGAGCGGAGCGTCACGATGGAGGCGACGTCGTTGCGCGCGCAGTTTTCGGCGGCGTTCTCGATGGCCGTCTCCTGCACGTCGACCCCGAGCGCCGCGTGCGCCCCGAGCCGGACGGCGGCAATGGCCAGCACGCCCGTGCCCGTCCCGACGTCCAGCACGCGGTCGCCGGGGGCCACGGCCTCGGGAAGCAGGCGCAGCAGGAGCCGCGTCGTGGCGTGGTGTCCGGTTCCGAAGCTCATCTTCGGGTCGATCTCGATCACCGTAGCGTCTGCGTGCTCCGGGGGAATCTCGGCCCACGTGGGCGTCAGGAGAAAGGGGCCGACGCGAACCGGCGTGATCGTTTCCTCCCACGCGCGATTCCAGTTTTTCTCGGGGTGGAGCTCGACGTTGAACTCAGGGGCGTACCCGTTTGCCGACAGCCAATGGACGAGCGTCTCGCGGCGCGCTGCCGTCCACTCGTGGGCCGGGAGGGAGGCATCCACGTGGTCATTTTCCTGCAAAACGCCGAGGAGCGGCCAGTCACTGATGACAGCGAGCACCGCGTCGTGGTCCAGCGCAGGCACCGGGATGGTGACAGTGACGGTGTCCATGGCTTGCCGGCCGGAGGTCAGGGAGCGCCGGTGATCGGTGAAGGCGTCAGGGAAAGGGAGGAGGGGAGAAAAGGTGCGTGGGTGCGATGCCGTGCTCCGGGAGGAGCCGCCGGTCCCGTGATGAATGGGCCCATGGACCGTACGAATTTCTGAACACCGAACCACGAACTCAAAACTGGGAACCCAAAACCAGCAGCGTCGAGCTACGAGTGCGGAATGCGGCCGCTGTACAGGGAGGCAATCCCGAACGTCAGCGGTTCCCAGCGCAGATCGGTGAAGCCGGCCGCCTCCATGCGAGTCAGAAAATCGGCCCCGTCGGGGAAGGCGGCCACCGAGTCGGGCAGATACTCGTACGCGCCCGCGTCTGGACTCAGCGCCCCGCCGATGCGGGGCAGCACGGTCGTGGAGTACCAGCCGTAGAGCTGCTTGATGGGGAACGCCCGTGGATAGCTGAACTCAAGCACAACGAGTTGACTGCCGGGCGCGAGGACGCGTCCGATGCCGCGGAGACCGGCCACAAGGTTCTCGAAGTTGCGGACACCGAAGGCAACGAGGGCTGCGTCGAAGGCATCTGCATCGAAGGGCAGGGCGGCCGCGTCGCCCTGCACGAGAGTAATGCGCGGCGACAGACCCTTCTGGTTGAGCTTCTGGCGCCCGAAGCGAAGCATCTCGGCCGACAGGTCGACCCCCACCACTTCGCGCGGATGCAGCATGCGCTCGGCCTTGATGGCGAGGTCCGCCGTTCCCGTGGCAACGTCGAGCACGCGGGCCGGCTGGTCGTCGGCGAGGCACCGGATGGCCCGCGTGCGCCAGTGCTGGTCGATGCCCAGGCTCAGGACACGGTTGAGGAGGTCGTAGCGCGGGGCGATGGCGTCGAACATGGCCTCGACGTCGGCAGTCTTGCCGTCTGCTTCGCCGATGGCCGGGCGCGAGGGCATGCGTGGAGGGTCGAGTTTTGAGGGGCAATTGCGGGGAGTGCGAACCCGTGGACTGCAGAGAGATCCATCCGGGCCGGGAATATCGCAGCCCCGTTACGAAGAGGGAGGGAGAGGTGCGAGGCCGGCCGTGCTCAACTCAGAATTTGCGTCAGCTTCAGCAGGTCGTAGTCGATCGACTTCTTGCGGCTGTACACGTTGCGCATGGGGGTGAGCTTCGTCTCGCCGTTGACGAGGCCGACCATCACGTCCGTATGGCCATCGAGAAGGGCTTCGACGGCCGCAACCCCGAGGCGACTGGCCAGAACGCGATCGCTGGCCGTGGGGGATCCGCCGCGCTGCGTGTGGCCGAGGATCGTCGAGCGGAGGTCAATGTCCGAAAACTGGGGGTCGTCGCGCAGGGCCTGCTCGATGCCCCGCGCACCACCGAGCTCGTCGCCCTCGGCCACGACGACGATGGTCGACCGTCGCTGGGCGGACATGAGCGAGTGAATCCGCTCCTTGATCATGTCCATCTCCGTGATCGTTTCGGGGATGAGCACCAGCTCGGCCCCGCCACCGATGCCGCAGTTCAGGGCGATGAAGCCCGCGTCGCGGCCCATCACTTCGATGAGGAAGAGACGGTTGTGCGCGTCGGCCGTGTCGCGCACCCGGTCGATGTTTTCGATGGCGGTGTTCAGCGCCGTGTCGTAGCCGATCGTCGTGTCGGTGCCGAAGAGGTCGTTGTCGATCGTTCCCGGCGCCCCGATCACGGGGTAGCCGTGCTCGTGGTGCAGCTTCGAGGCGCCGCGAAACGTGCCGTCGCCGCCGATGGCCACGAGCGCATCGACCCGGTACCTCTGCAGATTCTGCGCGGCTTTCGCGCGTCCCTCCTCGGTCATGAATTCCTCGGAGCGGGCGCTTTTCAGGATGGTGCCGCCGGTCTGCACGATGTTCGACACGGAGCGGCGATCCATTTCCACGAAGTCGCCCTCGATCATGCCTTCGTAGCCCCGTCGAATGCCCACGATGTCGATGTCGCTCGACAGGGCCGTGCGGACAACGGCGCGCAGGCACGCGTTCATGCCGGGCGCGTCGCCGCCACTCGTGTACACACCGAGACGTTGCAAGTCCTGCATGGGGGAAGGGCAGAGGGTGAGAAAGCGAAGGCGGTGGGGAAACCCTACTTCACAGGCTGCGGGCGCGCAACAACAATACCAATCTGAGCGTCGATCTGTTGAACGTACCGTTGAAGATCGGGGGAAACCACGACCCCGTCGTTCAGGGAGGCGTGCAGAACTCCCGTCGATCCGTCGTCGCCCTTGTAGACCAGCCCGGTGTGGGCCACGTCGAGCCCGTCGATGGAAGTGACGAACGCCAGGATGTCGCCGGCCCGAAGCCGGTCGGACACGGCGCGGATCGAATCCTGTGGAATGTAGTGGATCGGCCTGCCGTCGGTCTGGAGGCGGGTTTCCATCTCCTGGATGCAGGCAAACAGGCTGTCGTTCGTGGCGAAGCGATCGTACGCCGAGCGGTGCGTGCTCATGAAGTCGAGCGAGTCCTGGAGCACGCGGCCGCCGAGGTCGTCCGAAAGGTCTTCGACGATGCCGCGGGCCTCATTGTCGGCCACCCACTCGGTGAAGTAGTGCATCCGGCTGCAGTAGCCGTCGATCCGTCCGTCGCGGTAGCGTTGCTGCGCCATGCGGCGGGCGAAGCCGTCGTACGAAGCATCGCCCTGCGCCACGCCGCGCGCCAGGGCAAGGGCTGTTTCGACGAAGGTGACGCAGTCGAATCCGTCGAAGCGAAGGACCAGGGTTTCCGGTGCGGGCTCGTCGAGGGTCCCGGCACGATACGGAGCGCCTTGGAACTGGAGGCCGATCTCCTGCATGATGCGACCCACGGGTTCGTCCTGAAGGCCGCGCTCGTCGGCGACGGTCATCACGCGCCGGAACCGGTCTGCCGTCGAATCAGGAGGTGTAAGCACCGAGTCCGGCAGAGACACCGACGCGGGCGAGGCCGTGGTTGCCGGTGATCCGCTGGAAGAAGGTTGACACGCCCCCAGGAGCGGGACGAGAGCGAGGAGGACGGAGAGGGTCAGGATGCGAAGCATGGAGGGCGCAGCGGGTATCCAGAAGGATCACAACACCAGTGGAACGCAGGCAAAGGGCGGGGGGCTCCCCCACGTTACAAAGCCACGCGCTCACGCAGATTCTTCACGCGCTCACGCAGATTCTTGGAGCCGGCGCTTGGCCACGACCGCGGCACCCACTGGGCCTGCGTCGTCGCCGAGGGCGGCCGGTACGATGCGGATCTGCTCGGCGCCGCGCCGCTGCAGGTAGTGCCCGCGGGCCGTCCGCTGGATCGGCTTCAGGAACGACGCTCCGAGCCGCTCCACCACGCCGCCGCCATACACCACGACCTCCGGGTCCAGGACGTTCACGAGGTCGGCCGTCAGGATGCCGAGATAGTACTGCGCGTTCTGAATGGCCTCCTCCATGAGCGGATCCTCGGCGTCGAGGGCGGCCTCGATGACGCTGCTCGTCAGTTTCCGTTTCCCCTTGTCTTCCATAATGTCGAAGACCTCCGTCTCGCGGCCCTTCTCCATCTCTTCGCGGATAATGGCCTCCATCGCCGTCTTGCTGGCGTAGGCCTCGACGCATCCTTCGCGCCCGCATCCGCACAAGCGACCGTGGGGCTTCACCACCACGTGGCCGATCTCCCCGGCGGCGCCGCGCCCCCCGTGGTGTGGGGTGCCGTTGATGACGAGGCCGCCTCCGATGCCGGTTCCCACGAAGATGCCAACCATGTCGTCGGCATCCTTGCCGGCCCCGTAAACGTGCTCGCCCATTACGCCGATGTTTACGTCGTTGTCGAGCATCACCGGGAGGTCGAGCCGCTCCTCCAGCACCGCACCGAGCGAAACGTCGTGCCAGTCCAGGTTGGGGGCCGAGCGGACGATCCCCGATGCGGCGTCGACGGCGCCGGGCGCCCCGATGCACAGCGCGGCAAAGTCCCCCGCCTCCGCATCCATCTTCGCGAAGACCTTCCGCACGGTCTTCTCGATCCGGTCGAACACGACCTCGACGCCCTCGTCGGCGCGGGTTTTCTTTTTCTTTGAGGCAAGGACCTCTCCGCCGCGCACGGCGGCGGCCTCGATGTTCGTCGCCCCTAGATCGACTCCAATGAATATCGGTTCGGACATGGCGGTTGGGTATGCTGGAAAAGGCAGAGGGATGAAGGACGCCCGCGATGACTGCCAAGAGCAGCGCCCGCGGTGCCGTACAGAAAGGAAGCCTGTAGGGAAGAGGAAGGCAAGAGCAAAGGGCGACGGAAGGCGGGATCGGTGGAAGGGGCGCTCCTTGCCGCAAGCAAAGCAGCCTCCGCTCCTCCGCAAACCAGAGCGTCCGCGGCACACGGCTCACCTCATGGTCGCGCGTCGTTTTCGGCGGCCTCAAGCTCCGACACCGGGGTGTTCAGGTCGGCGGCTTCGGCGTCGGAGAGGGGCCACCAGGTCGGGGCGCGTGAGAGGGCGCGCTCCAGCCGGCGCTCGTACTCGGCCCGCGGGATTTCCACGACGCCGAACTGCTCCAGGTGGTCGTTCGAATACTGCACGTCGAGCAGCGTGTACCCCCCGGCACGCAGCTGCCGCACCAGATGAACGAGAGCCACCTTCGATGCGTTGCTGATCTCAAAAAACATGGACTCGCCAAAGAACGCACTGCCCAGAGCCACGCCGTAGAGTCCACCGGCCAGCGTGTCGCCGTCCCAGCTTTCGACGCTCTGCGCCAGCCCGCGCTCGTGAAGCTCCGTATAGGCCTCGATGATCGGCGGCGTGATCCAGGTGCGGGTGCGGTCGGCGCAGCGGCGAATCACGGTCTCGAAGGCTTCGTTGCTCGTCACCGCAAACTCGCGGCGCCGCACGCGGCGGCTCAGCGTGTCGGGGATGTGGAACGCCTCGATGGGAAGCAGCGCCCGCGGATCGGGGGCGAACCAGCGGATGGCTCCGGTGGCATCGTCGCCCATCGGAAACAGACCGCTGGCGTATGCGCGGATCAGCAGGCTGGGGGGGAGCGTCGTTGGCATGAGCAGCAGTGACTGTCACTCGACAGGCGGCGCGAAACGGAGAGGTCGGTCGGGCGTGTTCGTCACGCCACGAGTCCCGAACGGATCCCCGAACGCATGTCCATTACGCGTCAGGCCCCCGCCAAGATCAACCTCGGTCTCCACGTCCTTCGGAAGCGCCCGGACGGGTACCACGACATCGAGACGGTTTTTCACCGCATCGACTGGGCGGATACGATCACCGTCGCCCGGGCCGAAACGCTCACGCTCACGTGCTCGGCCCCGACGCTGCCGACGGACACCGACAACCTGTGCATGCAGGCCGCACGGCACCTTGCGGCGGCGTTCGGCGTGACCGAGGGCGCACAGATGCATCTCGACAAGCGGGTGCCCGTGGGCGCCGGACTCGGTGGGGGCTCCAGCGACGCGGCCGCTGCGCTGCAGGCACTTACGGACCTCTGGGACCTTCCCGCCACCCCGGACGACCTGCACGCTCTGGCGGCCCGCATCGGCTCCGACGTGCCGTTCTTTCTGCTGGACACCCCGGCGGCCTGTGCGACGGGGCGCGGCGAGAGGCTCACGCCCCTTACGGTTGACGGCGCGCCCTTTCGGCTCAAGCACCCGGTGCTCGTCGTGGTCCCGCCCGTGTCCGTTGCGACGCCCGACGCCTATGAGCGGGTAACGCCGCGGGATGCCGGGCGCCGCAGTGTGTGCGACGTCGTCGCGTCCGGGGCTGTGGAGCAATGGCAAGACCTCCTCCGCAACGATTTCGAGGCGCCAATCGCCGGCGCCTACGCGCCGGTGGCCGAGGTTCGGTCTCTGCTTCGAGAGCACGGCGCGGCATACGTCTCCCTGTCCGGCTCAGGAGCAGCCGTCTACGGGATCTTTACGGCGGCTACGCAGGCGCACACCGCCAGAGCCGCCGCCGAACACGCAGGCTTCCGGGTGCACGCGACCGCTTTCGCGACCGCCGTGAATTGAGGGGCGCGCTCGCCAAGAAAGCACCGGCGCGGGGATCGATGCCGGTGCGGAGCGAGGTCAAATCCGGCTGTAATGCTGGCCGCCTTCTTCCTCCTCGTCGTCCCCGCCGACCATGTAGTCGTCGGGCACTTCAAGGTACGCCATTAGCCAGTCGAGCGCCCAAACCTGTTTCTCAACGCCGTCCCAGTCGTAGTCTTCCTCCACGCGGTCGGCCACGTCCTCCCAGTCCACCGTCCAGTCTTTGTCCACATGGAAGGAGAACTGGTTGTCCCCCGTTTCGAAGTACATGGCGCCCTCTTCGGGGTCATAAATGGTCTCGGCGCCATCGTCTTCCCGGGCGAGTTTTGCGCCGAGCACGATGAGGGGGACCTTGAAGCGGTAGTCCATTTTATGGACGCGTTTGGCCTGGCTGTTCAGGAAGTTGGCCAGGGTGGCACATCCATCGCTCACCTGCATGGCGGCTTGGGCCGCTTCGCGGGTCGGTTGGTCGGCGTCGATCTTGTCGAGGGCGGCGTCCACAAGGGGCCAAACCTCAACAGGCTCTTCGCTTTTGGTCGTGTTTTGCTTGCGCGGGATGACGACAGTGCGCTCAGTGATATCCACGGATCTAAGGTCTTCGTTGACGAAACCGATACGATGCAACGCGCTGAAGAGCGATCATCGCATCGCGAAAGTCGGGAGTGAGTAGACGATGAAAGGGGCGCGTTCGTGGCTGCGCCATCTCAAGATCTTTGGAACGCGCCGGAAGGTGTGCCCGCAAGAGGCCCAGCGCCAACCGATGCGGGTGCTCGGCGCTGGAGGAACGACGGCAGCATCGCGTCGCGACGACGGAGCGTCCGGTCGGCGATGCACCGCGCGGGGGACAGAACAAGATGAAGGCCTAATCGAAAGATCGATTCGTTCCGTTGTGGTTCTTAAAGATGCGGTGAGGAACGCGGACAATCAACCGTTATAACCACGGCGTTGCGACTCGTACTCGGCATTCAACGCGCGCGCCGCGTCGACAAGCTCGTCCTCGATGCTGTCCAGTTCGTCGTGCTGTGCGATGTACTGCGTGAGGGCATCTTCCAGGTCCGATTCGCGCGTCACGACGGTACGCCGCTTGCGCTCAGCCGGGTCGACCGTGCGTTCGAGAGCGGCAATCTTGTCGGCATCGGCGAGGGCTGTGCGGATGCGGCTGAGGTCGACGAGCGAGGCCTGGTCTTCCTCCACCCGGTACCGGACGCGCACGATGGCGTCTTCGATGGACGTCTGCGCGATGGCCGACAGGATGTGCTCCGTGGGATCGTCGGCCTCGCGGGCATCCACCTGGATGGCGCGAAAGGGTCGGGCGGGCGTCTCGACGTAGGTCATCGACGCGTCGCGGTCGGCGGCGAGATCGACGAGGTAGAAGCCCTTGGGCTCGTCGCGCTCCTTGAACGTGACGCGCTCGATGCTCCCCGCGTACACGACGGGCGGCTGGCCCTCTGGATTGCGGTTTTGCGGGCGGTGAATGTGGCCGAGGGCGACGTAGTCGATGGGCGGAAGCGCCAACTGGCCGACGGTGAATGTGGGCTCCGACGAGATCATGCTCGTGCGCTCCGACCCGGCCCGTTCGGATCCCTGGACGGTCACGTGCCCGCCCAGCACGGTGGGGACGTCCGCCGACAAATCGACTTCGGTGCCGTCCTTGCGCCGGCCGGACGCGCCGTCGAGAATGTCCTGGGTGCGACGCTGCACGTAGCGAACGTAAAGCGCTTCGATCTTCTGGCGGACGGCGTCCGGCTCCAGTTTGCGGTACGCGTCGCGCGCCAGAATCTGGCTCCGAATCGGCCAGGGCAGCGGGATGAGTTGCAGCGGGCCGCTCGGGGTGCGCACGACCTGCACGTGCGGCGAGGGCGTGCGGTGGAAGTACACGTCGCCGTCGATGTGCTCGAAGATGTCGAGCGACGAGGCGCGGCCGTAGGTAACGGGGTGGTCGTGGTTGCCCGTGATGAGGATGATGGGAATCCCGGCGTCGGCGAGGGGCTGCAGGCACTGGGCGAAGATCTTCTGTTGGGTCGGCGTGGGGTCGGCCGTGTGGTACGCATCGCCGCAGAACAAGAAGGCGTCGATGTCGGCGTCCAGAGCCCGGTCGACCATGCACGCGAAGGAGCGGCGCACGTCCAGCAGGCGGGTGTTGAGGCCCGTCTCGGAGTCGCGGCGCCCGTAGGTCTTAAAGCCGAGATGGATGTCGGCGGTGTGGAGCAGTTTCATGCGTGCAGCGTCGGCCCGAAGAGCAAGAAGGAAACCAGAAGGTCTTGGTTCACCGTCCGACGACCAGGATCGAACGTCTGTCGACGGGTCGATGACGCGGAGGAAGGCGGGGAGCACCGGGGGGCCGCGCACCACATCCGGCAACCAGCGAGAGCGAGTGTGCGGCCCATCACCATCCGATGCCTCGGTCCTGGTCGGTCGAGTCCTGGCCGGGATCCGGGACGCCGTAGTTCTCCACCAGCGGGAAGGCGGCCTCCTCGGTCAGCGGGGTGGACGCCTCGGCGTTCATCATGCGGCGGTGGTAATCGCCCACGACGAGGAGCGCGCTGTGCGAGCCCTGTCCCCACCAGTCGGTCCGAAACGTGACGCGGTGGTCGTTGAAGCCGACCCAGGCGCCGGTAACGAGGTTCGGATGCATGAGCATGAACCAGGTGTCGGCCGCGTTCTGCGTGGTTCCGGTTTTGCCGGCCAGATCGTACGCGCCGAGGCTGAACTGATTGCGGATGCGAACGCCCGTTCCGTAGTCGATCACGCCGCGCATCATATCGACCACCGTGTAGGCGGTGCGCTCCGACAGGGCCTCCTCGGTGCGCGGCGTACTCTCCCAGATGACGTTGCCGAACCGGTCCTCGATGCGCGTGACGACGACCGGCTCGTGGCGCAGCCCCCCGCTGGCCAGGGTGGCGTAGGCGGTCGTCATGTCGAGCAGCTTCACATCGCTGGTGCCAAGGGCAATGGAGGGCACCTCGTCGAGCGGCGTCGTGATGCCCATGCGGCGAGCATACGTCGCCACGGTGCTCGGGTTGATATCGAGTGCCAGGCGCGCCGTGATGGTGTTCTTCGAGCGCGCCAGGCCCTGGCTGAGCGTCAGCATCTCGCCGGAGGACCCCGCAAAGTTTCGGGGCGACCAGGTCGTGTCGGCGCCCGTGTCGTTCCACGTAAAGGTGCTGTCGCGCAGCCGGTCGTAGGGCTGCCATCCGTTGTCGATGGCAGCCGTGTAGGTGAACGGCTTGAACGTGGATCCAGGTTGCCGCGTGGCGAGGGCCACCTTGTCGTACTTGTCCTGCCGGAAGTCGCGCCCGCCAATCCACACCTTGACGTGGCCGTTGCGCGGATCCATCGACAGCATGCCCGCGCCTAGTTGCAGCTTCACGGACTTCAGGGAGTCGACAAAGGCTTCGTTGGCCTGGAGTTGAGCAAGGGCCGCGTCTTCGTCGAGGCCCTCCTCGCGCAGCGCCTGATACCGGTCGGTGGAACGCATGAAAGACCGGACGATGTTGGTCTTGGTCTCCCAGAGATACGAGAACGGGTCGTAGTCTTCGCCGGCCTGCAAGGAGCGGTAGTCCTCCAGGTCGGTGCTGTACACGGTGCTGGTGGGCTCGCTCCACTCGTACTCGACGGCTTTCTGCAGGCCGGACATCTGCGTCTTGATGGCCTGCCGCGCCATGCTCTGCAGCTCCGAATCGATCGTCGTGTACACCCGGAGACCGTCGGTGTAGAGGTCGCGGCCGTGCGCCTCGGCCCAGTCGGCCATCCAGTTGCGCACGTACTCGGCGAAGTAGGGCGCCAGGCTGGCGTAGAGCTCCGCTGAGTGGTACTTCGCCCGGACGGGCTCTTCCTTGTGGGTCTCGTAGTACCGGTTGTCCACGAAGCCGACCTTCACCATCTGCCGGAGCACCACGTTGCGCCGCTGCTTCGCGTTCTGCGGATTCCGAACGGGGTTGTAGAAGGTCGTGGCTTTGAGTGTGCCGATGAGCGTGGCCGCCTGCAGGCGGTTCAACTCGCCGGCGGGAACCCCGAAGAAGGTGCGGGCCGCAGCGTCGATCCCGTATGCGTTGCTCCCGAAGCTGACGGTGTTCAGGTACATCTCGATGATCTCGCGCTTCGTGTAGCGCTGCTCCAGTTCGACGGCGGTCACCATTTCCTTAATTTTGCGCTCGATGGTAACAGCGCGCCCCACGGTCTCGTTGTACAGGTTGCGCGCCAACTGCTGCGTGATGGTGGAGGCGCCGCGGAAATCGCCCGTCGTGATGTCGACCATCGCGGCCATGATGCCCTTGAGGTCAACGCCCCAGTGGTCGTGAAAGCGGCGATCCTCGGTCGCAATGAGGGCGTGGATGGCGTGGGTCGAGATGCTGTCGTACGGAACCCACGAGCGGTTCTGCAGCGCATACCGCGCCAGTTCTTTGCCGTCGGCCGTGTAGGCAATGGTGGCGAGCTGGAAGGTGGGATTTTCCAGGCGCTGCGTGGTGGGAACGTCGTCGGTCAGGCTCCAGATGTAGAGGCCACCGCCGAGCGTGCCCAGCAAGAGGATGCCCACGAGGACAGACAGCACGACGGCCGCCTGTGCCTGGTCGGGGTCGGGCAGGCGACGGTGGAAGTATCCCCGCAAGCCCTCGGTGGGACGCTGCGGGCCGGGGCCGTTGGCCTGGCCGTTGCCGGACGCGGCACTCCGCCGGTTGGACGGGTCCTGGAAGTACTGGTCCAGCTCTTCTTCCGAATACGACCACTCAGACATGAGGCGACGGGATCGAGTCCAGCGCCCTGCAAACGCGCTGGCGTGGAATGAAAACAACAAGCAATTGGGGAAGCTACGGCTTTCGTGCTTCAATGGAGAGGGTCTGTGTGCCGTTCCAGCGAAGCAGGTGGAGGCCCTGGGCATCGAGCCGACCGAGCGTCCGCTCGTCGTGCCAGCAGCCGGTGTTCAGGTACAGGCCCTCGGGCCAGGCATGGAGCGCCGGCTGGTGGCTGTGTCCCATCACGACGCCCGTTGCGGCGGTGGTGCGCAGCAAGCCTCGCGCATGGGCGGCCAGCGTGGTGGCTGTTTCGGGATCGGGGGGGTGCTGGCCAAGGCGCCGGTTGACCCACTGGGCCAGGCGCATCCCCGTGTCGGCGGGCAGCAGGCTGCGGTACAGCCACACCGGCACCGGATGGCGCAGCCAGGGGCGCAAGCGGGTGGACAGGCCGTCCCGCGCGGCGGCGTCGCCGTGGGCCAGGTACAGTCGAAGGCCGTGGTGGGTGGTCGTCAGCGCGCCGGGAACCACGCGCACGCCGAGCTCCTGCGCAAAGTACTCGCGGTGCCAGGGATCGTGGTTGCCCACGAGGTACGTGACGGGCAGGCCCCGGTCGGTCCACCGCGCCAGCAGGCCCTGAAAGCGAGCAAACCCTTTGGGCAGGAGGTGCCGATACTCGATGTAGGCGTCGAACACGTCCCCCAGAAGATAGAGGTGCTCGATGTCTTCGGCATGAGCGTCCAAACAGGCAAGGAGCGCCCGTTCTTTGGCCCGCTCGGCCTCTGCGCTGCTGCGCCCGAAGTGCATGTCAGAGACAAAGAGGATCACGAGACGAGACCAATGCCACAATTGTCGCAACAATCACCGAAGCCCCGTTGGCCCATGGATCCTCGTGGGCGCACATAGGTACCGAACGAGCACGCACGAGCCGGGGCTTCCGCCCAGTGCGCATCGACAACGACCACGCTCCATGACCCGACAACGCTACTACCGGCCCCCGACGCAGTTCTCGGTGATGCCGCCCGTCATCAAGAACCTGCTCATTATCAACGGCCTCTTCTTCATGGCGAAGTTTGTCGCTGGGGCGACGCTGCAGGAGACGTCGCTGCTGGCCGAGGTGCTCAACTACCTGGCCCTGTATCCGCCCGGGGCGGGGGACTTCGGCATTACGCTGTTCACGCGCGGCGAGATTCCCGGATTCTGGATCTGGCAGCCGATCACTTACAGCTTTCTCCACGGCGGCTTCGGGCACCTGCTCTTCAATATGTTCGCCCTGTGGATGTTTGGGGTGCAGATTGAAAACCGATGGGGCTCGCAGCGCTTTGTGTTCTTCTATTTCTTCTGCGTCGTGGGGGCGGCGCTTACGCATTTGCTGTTTGTAACTGCGCCGGTGCCCACGATCGGCGCGTCGGGGGGCGTGTTCGGCATCCTGCTGGCCTTCGGCATGATGTTCCCAAACCAGCCCATCTACCTCTACTTTCTGTTTCCGATCAAGGCCAAGTGGCTGGTCATCGGATTCGGGCTGCTGGAGCTGTGGTCGGGCGTGTCAGGGACGGCCTCGGGCGTGGCCAACTTCGCCCACCTGGGCGGGATGATCTTCGGCTTTCTGCTGATCCAGTACTGGCGCGGGAAGCTTCCGACGAAGCCGAAACAGACGATGCGATGGTGAGGGCCGACGAGCGAGACAGGCCCGCATCGCGAGCGGCGGATCGTGGGAGGCCCGTGCTGCACTCTTTCTCTGCGCTTCCCGTTGTTTGATCAAAAACCTTGTGCTCCCTCTACGGTAGGACAACCACGTCTTGGCCCGTCCCATCGGGACACGTTCGGTCGAGACGGAATTCGTGACTGGGGGTCTCAAAGCCAACCGACACGGCCGTGAATCAGCTGCAACAATGGTATTACCGGCAGCCGCCGGCGCTGCGCGTCATTCTTCTGGTCAACGTGGTGCTGTACGTAACGGTGCAGTTCCTGTACGCGCTGTGGCCGCCCGGTCTCCGGTTTATTGCCGACCACCTGGCGCTGCATCCCACCTTTCCCGACATTCTGTTTGAGCCGTGGCAGCTCATCACCTACAACTTCCTCCACCTCGGGGGAGGCTTCGGAGGGTTGTTGCACATCGCGTTCAACATGCTGTGGCTCTTCTGGATCGGGAAGGAGTACGAGCGCATGCACGGCACCTCGCGGGTGTGGACCGTGTACCTCGGAACGGGGGTCATTGGCGGCCTCATGTGTCTTCTTCTCGCGCCGGTGATGCCGAGCATCGCCAGCGGGTACGTGCACGGCGCATCGGCGTCCGTGCTCGGCGTCATCATGGCCGTGGCAATCCTGTACCCGTACAAGCAGATCGGACTGCTTTTCATTGGTGTCGTGCGGCTGCTGTACGTCGTCATCGGCTTTCTCGTCATTGATGCCCTTCTGGCGCTGTCGAGCAGCGGCGTCGCCGTTGCGGCCCACTGGGGCGGGGCGCTCGGCGGGTACCTGTTCGCCAAGCAAGAGCGCGGCGGCATCGGGCTTCCCTCGTGGCTCACCGGCTGGTTCGGGGGAAGCGAGTCGTCGTCCCGCTCTTCGCGGTCGCGGCGCGCCTCGTCGGGCGAGGACCTCGGCCTGCTCGACCGGCTCGAAATGTGGCTGGGCGGAAGCGTCGACACCTCCGGCAATGCCGGGTCGTCCATCGCCAACGAGTCGGCCTCGAACGACGGCCGGGGGCCCACCCGCGAACCGCGGCAGACCGACATCGAGAAGGAGGTCGACCGCATCTTGGACAAGATCAGCGAGAAGGGGTACGACGCGCTCAGCGACGAAGAAAAGGAAACGCTGGAGGAAGCCTCCCGGTCGTAGCACACGCCTCTCGGGGCGGTTGATATCTCGTCCGCAAGTCGTGAATTTTTTCGTACAGGTCATCGCCCCGCGGGAGCCTTTGCCCGATGCGCCTGTATGAGCGCCGAGCCAGCCTCTCGTCAACACCTTGACCGTCCATGGATCGTCCTCGTCGTACTTCGCGTCCCGTTCAGGTTGGAGATGTTCAGATCGGCGGCGGTGCGCCCGTGTCGGTGCAGTCGATGACTGTGTCCAAGACGCACGATGTCGACGCGAGCCTCGACGAGATTGCCCGCCTTGCCGAGGCTGGGGCCGATATTGTTCGCGTGGCGGTCCCGCGTCCCGAGGACGCCGACGCCCTGAGCGACATCGTGCAGGGATCCGACGTGCCTATCGTGGCCGACATCCACTTTAACCACACCTATGCCCTGAAGGCGATCGAGGCGGAGGTGGCCAAAGTGCGCATCAATCCCGGCAACATCGGCAAGCCCGAGTGGGAGCGCGAGGTGCTGCTGGCCGCCAAGGAGGCCGGCATCCCGATCCGCATCGGCGTCAACTCGGGCTCGCTCGAGAAAGACCTGCTCGACAAGTACGGCTATCCGAAGCCGGAAGCGCTCTTCGAAAGCGCAATGCGGCACGTCGAGATCTGCAAGAAGAACGACTTTGAGGACATCGTCATCTCCGTGAAGCACTCAGACGTCTTCTACATGATTCAGGCGTACCGCAAGGTGGCAGCGGAAACGGACTATCCGCTGCACCTGGGCGTGACGGAGAGCGGCTCGCTGAAGACGGGCACCGTCAAGAGCTCCATTGGCATCGGGGCGCTGCTGGCTGATGGGATCGGCGACACGATTCGCGTTTCGCTGGCGGCCGATCCGGTCGAAGAGGTGAAGCTCGGGCACCGCATCCTGAAGTCGCTGGGCATCGGACGCCCGGGCGTCAACATCATTGCCTGCCCGACGTGTGGACGCCTGGTCGGAGACCTGTTTTCGATCGTCGAGGACGTCGAGGAGGCCGTCGCCGAGCGGAGCTTCGAGAAGGACCTCAACGTGGCGCTCATGGGCTGTGCCGTCAACGGGCCCGGAGAGGCCGCGGGGGCCGACCTCGGCATTTCCCTGGGCCGTGGCCGGGCGCACTTCTTCAAGCACGGCGAGGTGGTCGACACCATCCCCGAAGACGAAATCGTCGATACGGTGCTCAACGCCATCGAGAACTGGGACGAGGATGACGACGGGGAGCCCTCGGGCGATGGCGCTCCTGCCGAGGCCTCCGACGACGAAACGGAAACGGCCAGCGTGACCAAACCGGACCTGCCGACGTCGTAGCCTGCGCGTGGTCGTAGCCTGCGCGTGGTCGGAAGGGCGGCGGTGCAGCGTCTCATCGCGGCCCTCATTTTCCCTCTCTGGTTGGATCTTCTCCCTGGTTGGATCTTCTCCCTGGTTAGAGCCCGACGCGACTGTCTTTCAGGGTGGCGGCGGAGGCCTGCAGCGCTTCCGTCTCCTTTTCGCTGAGGTCGGGCAGCACGTGCTTGGCAACGCCGTTGATGCCCACCACGCTGGGCAGGCTCAGGCATACGTCGTCGATGCCGTACCCGCCGTTTGGGCGCGTGCTGATGGGGAGCACGCTCTGCTGGTCGTCGAGAATGGAGCGCACGATGCGGGCGATGACCACGCCGATGGCCGAGTCGGTGTGTCCCTTCCGGTCGATGATCTCGTAGGCCGCGTCGCGGGCCGCCTCGAAGATCCCCTGCATCGTGGCGTCGTCCCACTCGTTGCCGAGGACGGTGCGTCCCTGGATGGGCTGGCCGCCGATGGTGGCGTTGCTCCAGATCGGAACCTCCGAGTCGCCGTGCTCCCCAAGGATGTAGGCGTGGACCGACCGCGGGTCGACGTCGTAGTGGCGGCCCAGCAGGGCGCGAAAGCGGGCCGTGTCGAGCAGCGTCCCGGTCCCGATGATGCGCTCCGGCGGCCGCTCGCTCATTTCTTGCGACAGGTAGGTGAGCACGTCGACCGGGTTGGTGGCCACGATCAGGATGGCGCCGGGCGCGTGCTCGTCGAGCTCCGCGATGATCTCCTGAAAGATCGAGGCGTTGCGCCGCAGAAGGTCGAGCCGCGTTTCGGACGGGGATTTCTGGCTGGCGCCGGCCGAGAGGACGATCACTTGGGCATCGCGCATCGCCGGATAGTCCACGGCCCGCGTCGTGACGCGTCCGACCAGCATCTGGCCGTGCATCAGGTCCATGGCCTCGCCCTTGGCCTTGCGTTCGTCGGCGTCCAGCAGCAGGAGTTCGGGGGCAATGCCTTGATTGAAGAGGGCGTAGGCAGCCGCTGTCCCGACGTTGCCTGTGCCTACGATGCCAACCGCTCTGCGTTGAATCATGTCGCTCCGGGGTCGAGATGAGGAAGGTGAAGGTGCCGTCTGCAGGTGCAGGGTACGGACAAGCAAAACCGCTGTGTCCGTCGCAATCTGGAGTCTTTCCGAAGAAAAGCGGTACCACCCGCGATTCTTTCCCCGGAGATTCGGACGCCAAGACGGCTACAACGCACCAGCGCCCGGCTCTGCGAAAGAGATGCGTGCAGAGCCGGGCGCAGTGCTGCCCTCAGCGACGAGACTTGGGGTTATTCAAGCCCCGCCACCTCACCCATGGACCTCACCCATGGACCCGTAAAATGAAGGAAGAGGGAAAGAGCGGTTGACCCTCTCCCAATCTTCCGCTGGATAACGTCAACAAACCGGCGGACGAATGCCATCAGCAAGCGTAGAATTGACGCGTGGGGAAAATGATGAGGAGGGGGCCGGGGAAATACCTACAAAGGCGTCATGGGAGGGCCCGGACGATCAGAAAGAGGGTGATGACGAACGAGACGAGGGTGATGGCCGCCCACGTCAGGGTTTCGGCCCGCGAGGTAAACGAGGCGCGAACCGGCTCGCCTTCGGCCTGCGCTTCGGGTGCGGCCTGCGCTTCGGGTGCGGCCTGCGCTTCGGGTGCGGCACCGGCGGGCGACGACACGGCCTGCGTGCGGCGACGGGCGGCCAGTTGCTCTTCATCGGGCGCCTGGTCGGCCTCGTGGCTGCGCACCTGCGCGTCGGTCGTGGCGGTGAACGGAACCGGGTCGCTCCATGGCGTGAAGGCGTCGTCACGGCGTTGCGCGCGGATGCGCCAGTACAGCGTCGATCCGTCCTGCGGAAGCACGTCGTACAGCGTGAGCGACGTCGAGGGCTCGACCGACAGCCCGACGAGAGGCGCCTCGAAGTCCGGGTTGGTGGCCACCTGCAGTTCGTAGTCAGCCGCCTGGCGCGGGGGCGACCACGTGAACACTGCCGCCTCGCCGTCGACCGGTCCTCCGTTAACGGGCTGCAGGGGCGTGGGGGGCTCTGCGTCGGCCGGTTCCGCGGAACCGGTGAAGTGCGCAACGCGGCTCCATCCGGTGGGTCCGTCGGGTGTCTCGGCCTGCACGCGCCAGTAGCAGGTGGAGCCGTTCATCGGCGCGCCCTCCTGTACAGAGACCGCAGGCGCGTCGGGTTCAACGGGCATGTCCAGCAGGGGGGCGTCGAATTGCGTGTCGCGGCCAATCTGCACGCGGTATTCGGTGGCCTCCGGAATCTCGCTCCAAACAAGTTCGGGAGCAGCGGCGTCCACGGCCGCGCCGCCAACCGGGCGAAGCGGTTCCGGAGGCGTCAGCGAAACGGGGTCGGAGGTCGAAGAAGGCATGGCGGTAACGTCCGATGGAAGGAAGCATAAACGAGGACGGCGAACGCCGAACCGACCGAATCGGCCGTCGGCCGGCGCGCGGCGACCTTGTACCCGAATGGAACGATGAAGTTACACTCCGAGTCCGTGCCTTCGCAACCCGCTCTCGCCGGGGCCGAAGGAGGCGACTGTCGGTGCTTCGGCACACCCCCGCCGGGCTTGCGTCAATGGTGAACCGGTTGCCGCCGGTGCGCACGTCGGCCCGTCCGACGAGCCCCCTCGATGTTGCACCGCGAACGGTTCGGCGGACGATCCGTTAACCGTGTCCTCGTTTTTGCCCCCTGGGTCGATCTTCTCTCTTCTATGCGTCCTCTCTACTTCGTTTATCTCGATCGCTACCACCTGGGCGATCCTACCTTTATCAAAAATCTGGCGCACGAAGCCGGGCAGCGGCCTTCGGGCGAGCCGTCGAGCATCATGGTGCACGGCAGCGGCGAGAAGGTAGAGCGCACCTTGGAGGCCCAGGGCTATTTTCCCGAGCGGGTCGAAGGGGTGCTGGAGGTGCAGACCGCGGAACAGCGGCGCCTCGTGGAACGGGCCGTCCGCGAGGTGAATCGCGACCTGGTCGGGACGTTCACGGACGAAGTGGTGTCCACCGTGGGCGTGCAGGGGGTAGACCGTGGACTCCTTCGCCTGGACGAGTCGGGCGGGCTCCACGCACGCAAGACGGGCTGGGTCGAGGCGCTCGTCAAGCAGCGCGTGTTGCCGGTGGTGTCGGCGCTGGCCCGCACGCCCGACGAGACGGAGGTGCGGGAAGTGGCCTCGGCCGAGGCGCTCACGGCCCTGGCCGCGGCCTTCGAGGCGTCCTTCGATCCGAAAGCCGTGTTTCTGGCCACCACCGGCCGGCCGGGCATTCCAGGTGCAGAGGGCATCCAGCCAGAGGTCGCCCTCGATGCGGTGACCGAGGAGCACGTGCCCGAGCCCGACGCCGTGCGGCAGGTGCACGACGCGGGAGTGCCGGTGCTTCTCACCAGCATTCACGGGTTCTATCAGGAGGAGGGACCCGACGGAAGTTGGGTCGCGGGGTAAGACCGTCGGGCCCGGTTCCGTGTTTGGAAATGGCGAAGAACCGCCCGCTCGTTGCGCCTGGCCGTTGAACGTTTCGGGAAATTGCCCTTTCTGGCCGCTGAGAGGTGCTTCGCATTCCGCAGTCGCCTTGACAGCGCTCAGACGGGGGCTTATGTTCCTTTCGCTCTTTCGCAAGAGGCACCGTCATCTCATCGTACACAACGCAACGAGGTATCATCTATGAGTAAGTTTGAAGAGCGCTTCGCCCAGCTGCAGGATCTCGTGGAAGGAAGTGAGGAGGACCTGATGAAGTTCTACGAGAAGGGCAACAAGGCAGCCGGCACGCGGGCGCGTAAGAATCTGATGGAGCTGAAGAAGCTCGCCCACGAGATGCGTCAGGAGATTCAGGAGATCAAGAACAACGAACTCTAACGCATCCTCCGTAGCGTTCGGCTGTGTCCGGTGCATCCGGTCGGCCCTCGCCTTGAGCGGGCGGCTCCGACGACGGTCCGGAGACTCAGGGCCGCATCCTGCACAGAGCACATCCTGCAAAGGACCGACGCTGTCGCCTGGACAGACAGGCTGCATGAAGCCCCTGAGCCCCTTGACGGCGGCTCGGGGGTTTTGTATTGAGGGCCAGCGCGTGGGCTTTGCGTCTTCGGTGACGAAGGCGGGGCGTCCTGCGGCTCTCCGTTCCCTCTTCGCAGAGGGAATCTCTCCATTGACCCGTCCTTTCGCGCCGTTCCCGTGCCCGACCTTAACGGCTCCTGGATGTACCCCGAGGTGCGCGCCACGCTGCAGCTGGCGGGGCCCGTCATCGCTGCACAGCTTGCGCAAATCTCGATGGGATTCGTCGATACCGTGATGGTCGGGCGTCTTGGGCCGGAGGCGCTGGCGGGGATCGCCCTCGGCAACGCGCTCTTCTTTACGCTGCTCATCGTATGCACGGGGGTTGTGCAGGCGGTCGGGCCCATGGTCTCCCAAGCCGTTGGCGCCGACGACCCGACGACCGTAGCGCGCGCCGTCCGGCAGGGCCTGTGGCTCGGCCTTCTTCTTTCGGTGCCTGCGGCGGTCGTGCTCTGGAACGCAGGCGCGCTGCTGACCCTCGCAGGGCAGGAGCCGGCCACCGTGGAGCGCGCGGCCGGCTATCTGCGCGCGATCCTCTGGGGGTTCGTGCCGGCCTGCTGGTTTACCGCACTCCGTAGTTTCGTGGAAGGCCTCGCCCGGCCGCTCCCCGTCACCATCATCTCGCTGATCGGCGTGGGGCTCAACGTCGCCGCCAACGACGTGCTGATGTACGGCGCGTGGGGCCTTCCAGCGCTTGGACTGGTGGGAACCGGATGGGCCAGCACCCTCGTCTTCTGGGTGATGTTCGGGCTGCTAACCGCCCTCGTGCGCACGACCGACCCGTTTCGGAGCTACCGCGTCTTCGCGCGCCTCCGCGTCCCGGACCCCGACATTCTGTGGGAGCTCGGGCGAATCGGTGGACCCATGGGCGTATCGCGCGGCGTCGAGGCCGGGCTGTTTATGATCACCGCATTGATGGCAGGCACCCTCGGGGCCACAGCTCTGGCGGCGCATCAGGTGGCGCTGCAGTGCGCGGCCTTTACGTTTATGGTGCCGGTGGGGGTGGCCATCGCCGGCTCGGTGCGAGTGGGGCAGGCGGCGGGCCGCCGGGCCCCAGCGGCGGCGCGTCGGGCGGGCTATGCCTCGATCCTGGTGGCCACAGGCTTCATGGGGATGGCCGCACTCGGGTTCTGGCTGCTTCCGCGCCCGATCGTGGGGTTGTATCTGGACCTCTCGGCGCCTGCCAATGCCGACGTGGTGGCCCTAGCCGTAGGCCTCCTGAGCGTGGCCGCCGTGTTTCAGGTCTTCGACGGGGCACAGGTGGCGGCGAGCGGGGCGTTGCAGGGCCTCAAAGACACGCGCATCCCCATGCTCATTGCCGTTGCAACGTACTGGGGCATCGGACTGACGACCGGCTACCTGCTCGGCCTGCGCTGGAACTGGGGCGCGGTGGGTCTCTGGTGGGGGCTCGTGGTTGGCCTGGCCGCGGCGGCTGTCGTGCTCATCGCCCGATTTCGTCGCATCGTGGGACGGGTGGTGGCCCCGCGCGATGCCCGGTCGTGAGCGGCCCGCCGCGTCCGGGCGCTCACGCGGCCTGCTCCACCGTTCCGCAGGCGGCCAGAGCGTCGATCTCGTCGGACGACAGACCGATGTGCTCCCGAAGGACCGCCGCGGTGTGCTCGGCGTAGTGGGGCGGTGGGGCGAGGTCGTCGGCATCCCCGGAGGGCGGGAAGGCCGTCTGTCGAAGGCCCGGGGGGCCCTCCTCGGGGCGCAGCACCTGAGCCTCGGCCGCTTCCTGCGCGAACACGGCGGGCATGTCGCGGACGATGCCACAGGGAATGGCTTCCGCCCGCAGATCCTCCAGCAGCGGACCGGTCTCGAACTGCTGGATGCGCACCTGCAGCACGCGCTCCAGTGCATCGCGGTTTTCGACGCGCGCCTCGTTGGTCGCGAAGTTGGGGCTGGCCGCCAGGTCGGAAAGGCCGAGCACCGCGCAGAGTGCTTCGAACTGCCGATCGGTGCCCACGGCGAGGACGATCGGGGGGCCGTCGGCGGTTTCGTAGGCCGTGCCGTACGGGGCGATGTTGGGGTGGGCCGATCCGATGCGCTGCGGCACGTGCTCCTCGACAAGCCAGTTGGTGGCCTGGTTGACGAGCCCGCTCACGCCGGCCTGCAGCAGCGACACCGGGACGTAGGCGCCCTGCCCCGTCCGCTCCCGGCGGAACAGCGCCAGCAGCAGCCCTTCCTTGAGCTGGTGTGCCGCGAGCACGTCCATGAGCGCAACCGGAAGCTTCGTCGGTGGGCCATCGGCCGGGCCGTTGATGTACGTAAACCCGGCCTCGGCCTGGATGACCGCGTCGTAGCCGGGGCGCTCGTCGCCGGGGCCGTAGCCGGTCACATGCCCGTAGATCAGCGACGAGTTTAGCGAGCGGAGGGTGGCGGGGTCGGCACCGATCCGCTCGGCGGCGCCGGGGCGATAGCTGGCGAGAACGATGTCGGCGTCGTGCACGAGGCGCATCAGGATCGTTTGCCCGGTCTCGGTGGACAGGTCGATGGCTACCGACTCTTTGCCGTGATTGCACGCGCAGAAGTAGGCCGAGCGGTCGTCGGACGCCGCCGCTTCCGTGGCCGAGCGCCAGTGCCGCGTCACGTCGCCCCCGGTTCGCGGGTTTTCGACCTTAACGACTGTGGCACCCAACTCGGCGAAGAACTGCCCGACGCTCGGGCCGGCGAGCACCGAGGCCAATTCGAGAACAAAGAGGTCATCAAACATCGGTGCGGAAGGGGGATCGGTGCGGAAGGGGGGCTTGGTTCGGAGGCCCGGCAGACGGAAGACGCCCCGCCGTGCATGGCGGGCGGCCTCCGCTATGAGTCCTGCATGCGTTGCGCGGTGGCCTCCACCTCCGCCCAGACACGCAGAACGTTCTGGCCCAGGATCTTGGCGATGTCATCGTCGGAGTAGCCGCGCCGGAGCAGCTCGGCGATGAGGTTCGGGTAGGTCGAGGCGTCCTGCAGGCCCTCGGGAAGGCCGAACACCCCGTCGTAGTCGGAACCCAGACCGACGTGCTCGACGCCCACCAGATCGACAACATGGTCGATGTGATCGGCCACGTCCTGCACGGTGCCGATGGGGTTGTTCGTGCGGACGGTCTCTTCATAGACCACGGCCTTCCGCGAATCGGGCGCCCAACCTTGCTCCTCGATGTGCGCCTGCATCCGCTCTCGAATGGGATCGTCCTGGTCCTGGTATTCCGATCGCAGGAAGGAGGAGCCAAAATTGATCATGATCACGCCGCCGTTGTCGGCGAGACGCCGAATGAGGGCATCGCTCATGTTGCGTTCCCAGCCCGGCGTGAAGTGACGGCAGGACGAGTGGGTCGCTACGACGGGCGCGGCGGTCTGGTCCAGCACGTCGTTGGCCGTGGCGTCGGTGACGTGCGAGATGTCGACCATCATCCCGAGGCGGTTCATCTCGCGAAGGACCGACGCCCCGAACGAACTCAGCCCGCTCCACCGAGGCGGGCTGTCGTCGTAGGAGGAGTCGCCGATGCGGTTGTGCTTGGCGTGGGTAAGCGTAATGTACCGGATGCCGCGGTCGTAGAAGTACTGGACGTTGTCGAGGTCGTCCTCCAGGCCGGAGCCGTTTTCCATGCCCATGGGCAGAGCGATCTTGCCGGCGTCGGCAATGCGGCGCACGTCCTCGGGCGAAGTGGCCACTTCGAACGTTTCGGGATGGTTCGTTTCGAAGCCCTCGACCATGTCGATCAGGGCATCGGCGCGGGCCTTCGAGGCGCCCGGCTCGTCCTGCAGGCCAACGGGCAGGTAAATGGACATGAAGGGCGCGTCGAGGCCGCCGGCCCGGGCGCGGGGCGCGTCGAAGTCGCCCCCCACGGTCGAGTCGGCAATGTTCTCGCGGTACGTCCGGAGCCGGTACGGCACGTCGATGTGCCCGTCCACGAGCAGGTGCGTGTGGGCAAGGCTATCGGCCCGGGCGTCGATGTCGGTCGCCTGCATCGCCTCCTCGGGGGAAGGGCGGGAGCCGGACGGTGCACAGCCGACGAGCAGGCAGAGGCCGAACAGCAGAAGCAGGGAGGTGGCGGACACGTGCGAGGGCATGACCGGGCGGCGGAGCAAAGAGAAAGGACGCACTGTTTCCCATAATACCGACTTCGCAGGTGTTGGGCAAGGCAGGACATCGGCACGCGAACGCCTTCTATCAAGGCGCCGGGTGCCCTTGCACCGCGGCCCGCACGTCCTCCAGCACGGCCGGGGTCTCAAGCAGCCGCGATCCGTACCAGGAAAAGGCCTGCCCGTCGACGACCTCGATCGGCGTGTCGGGCAAGGCCTGGCGCAGGTCGGCGGTGAACCGCTCCTTCTGGTGAAAGGGGAACGGCTCGCTGGAGCAGAGGATAGCGTCGAGGTCGCGACGCGCCAGTTCGTCGAGTGAGACTTCGGGATAGCGCGTATCCCCGCCGTACACGTTCTCGAAGCCGCCGTAGGTCATGACGTCGTGGATGAACGTGTCGCCCCCGACCGTCATGTAGGGATCGCGCCAGATGAGGTAGACGGCGCGCAGCGGAGGCCCGTCGGGCAGGGCCGCAAAGCGCCGTGCAATGCGGTCGGCGAGGGGACGGGCGCGGTCGCCGGTTGCGGTCAGTCGCCCGACGGTGCGGATCATGGACAGCGCGTCGGGCATGGTTTTGACGTTCGTCACGTACACCGGAGCCCAGTCGTCCATCGCTTCGACGTCCTCTTTTTCATTCTCCTCCAGGTTGGCCAGCACGAGGTCGGGCTGCAGTTCGGCGACCAGACCGGTTTTGACGGACTTGGTGCCGCCCACCAGCGTTTTGGCCGTGCGCCAGTCCTCGGGGCGCTCACAGAAGCGCGTGATGCCCACCACCTCGCGATGCAGGTCGAGGTCGGCAAGCAGCTCGGTGATGCTGGGCACGAGCGAAACGATGCGCCGCGGGGCCGACGAGAGCGTGATCGTCCGGCCGCGGGAGTCGGTCACGGTGAAGGGAAGATCGGACATGAGGGCGCGATCAGTCCAGGTTCAGGTCGAGGAGAATGCGGACGCCATCGAGAACGAGGTGCGGCTCGACGCGATCGACGTGCGGCATTCGGTCGGCGAGGACCGCGCTCCAGCCGCCTGTGAGCACGACGCAGGGCGTATCGTCCAGTGCGTCCCCAAGGCGGTTCACCATGCCGCAGACGCCGTCGATGAATCCGTACAGGATGCCGCTCTGCATGGCGGTGCGCGTCGACGTTCCCATCGCGGCGGACGGAACCTGCAGCGGCACCGTGGGCAGCTGTGCCGTGCCGCTGCGAAGGGCCTGCTGGGTCAGGGCCGGCCCGGCGCCGATGGCGCCCCCTCGGTAAACGCCCCCGTGGTCGACGACCTCGTAGTTGACGGCCGTGCCGGCGTCAATGGCAATGATGCTCCGGGAGGCGGGTGCCCCGTACCGCGTCCAGGCCGCCGCGGCGGCCGCCAGACGGTCGGTGCCCAGCGTGCGTGGGGTTTTGTAGTCGAGCGTGAACGGCAGGCGCATAGACGCGTCCACGACCACCACGGGGCCCCGCGTGAGGGAGCCGAGCGCCGCTTCGGCCGCCGGAACCGCTTCCGGCACGACCGAGACGATGCCCGTCCGATCGACCGAAACCGCAGACAGATGCGCGCCCAGGGCCTGCTGCCAACGATCTGCGCGGCCCTCGCCCGACGTTTCCGGCGGAGGCACATCTACGTGGAAGACCTGGCGGAGCGTTTCCCCGTCGAACAGTGCCCCTTTGACGGCGCTATTGCCAATGTCGAGGGCGAGCAACATATCGGCAGGTGCGTTGAGAGCAAAAGGGAGTGCGGCAGACGAGCACCCTGGACGGCCTTGCGCCGGCGTCTTACTGTGAGGTTACTTCGCCGGCGTGGACGGTGGCCGGGCCGTCGGCAGTGTCGAGGCGCAGGGCGCCGGTTTCCGTCACGCCGCGGACCGTACCGGAGATGGTTTCGTCCGTTCCGGTGAAGCGGAGCGTTGCGCGGTCCCCGAGCCGGTCCATGCGGGCGTGGAACGCGGTGCGCACCCCGGCTCCTCCGTCTTCGGCGAGCGAGTCGTAGCGCTGCTCCAGCTCGCGGAGCAGGCGAGCGAAAAGCGGTTTGCGCGGCACCGGCCGTCCCAGAACGAGGTGCAGCGACGTCGCCGTATCGGCCAGGGCGTCTGGAAAGTTCGTCTGATTGACATTCATGCCCACGCCGAGGATGACGAACGCGGGCACGTCGTTGGTGCGGGGGCGTCCTGCAAACGTGCCTTCCAGCAGCATCCCGCAGGTCTTCCGTCCTTCCAGCAGGATGTCGTTGGGCCACTTGATCGCGGTGCGATGGGGGCGAACGAACGCGTCGATCGTATCGGCGACGGCCACGCTGGCCGCCAGTGTGATGAGGCCGAGGCGCTCCGGCATCATGTGGGGCCGCAGGACGACGGAAACCATCAGGTTGGTGCCCGGGTCGGCCGTCCACTGGCGACCGTGGCGCCCGCGTCCCTCCGTTTGGTAGTCGGCGACGACAAGGCTGCCCTCGCGGGCCCCGTCGCGCGCCCAGGCCACGGCTTCGGTGTTCGTCGATCCGATCCGCTCGAACGATCGGATGCGCCGGCCGAAGCGGTCGGTCGTGAGTGCGTCTTGGACGTCGTGGACCCAGGGCAGGGCGCGGCGAGCACTCATGCGGGGCGTGTGAGACGGGTGGAGGACTGAGATGCGGAGAAGCGTCGGCCGCCGGCCCCGGTTCATGAGCGGGGGCGTACGTAGTCCGTGTAGGTTGACGCGGTGCGGAACTGCTGCGGATCGCGCAGAGGCACGTCGACGCGCGTCCGGAAGCGGCTGACGGCGGGGACCCACGTCTGCCGGTCGGGGCTGCGTTGCAGGCGGAGAATCAACTCGCTGTCCTCCTGGAACAGAAGCACCCGCTCGGACCGCACCGTGTGGGCGGCCAGCAGCTGGTGGGTGCCGCGTGCGATGGTCAGTCGGGCGAAGCGGATGACTTGGTCGCGGCCGTCCGGTGTCTGCTTCGGGTGGATCTCAACGACGCGCGCCGCCTGGCCGTCGATGCTTGTGTTCGGGCGAAGCGTGTACTGGAAAGCGCCCTGCGTGCGCTCCGAGAGATAGGCCGCGTCTTCGGGGAAGGCGTACGTTGCCGCGTTCGGGGGCTGCGGCTTCGGTGCCGAGGACGGACCCAGGGGCCCGAGCGTCGTGCCCGTGAAGGCGCCCATCGAGTCGCTGTTCAGCACGCGCGGCGCGGTCCCGTCGGCCGGGTAGCGGAGGGTGCGCTCCGTCCACGCCGTGACCGCGCCCGAGGCGGTGCGCTGCTCGGTGCGCATCGACCGCACGAACCCGTACCGGTCGAGGTGGACGAACGCCGAGTCGAAGGCCGAGCGCTGCATGCGATCCAGCAGCGCCAGGGCCGAGTCGCGCTCTGCAGGAGACGATGCGACCGGGCGGTTCGCCGGTGCGAACAGGGCTGCGTCGTCGTTCGCGGCGGTGCCATTGTCGCATCCAAGCAGAGGAACCAGCATCGCACACGCCAGCCCGAGGAGCAGTCCGCGCATCCCGGCGCTTTGTAAAAAACGAACGTGTTCAGTACGCGGCGCCTGCATGGAAGTCGATCGATGGATAGGTTACGCGAGCCGATATCGCAAGCCTTGCCGACGCCAAAAGTTTCGTCGCACCCCGCGGTTGCCCCCCGGCCGAGGCGGATTTGCCGTAACCTTTCCACCGGTCCGCTGTCTGAGTGCCTGCTCCTTGCCCGCGTCCAAGCGCAATGTCCACCCCGTCCCACGACTCGACCTACGATGACGTTCTCGCCGTGGCCGTTCGCGCAGCCCGGCAGGGCGCCGCGGTGATTCGGGAGCATGCGGGGGAGCGCCACGCGGTGCGCACCAAGCAGACGAACGACTTCGTGACGGCCGCCGACGAGGCCGCCCAGTCGGCCATCCTGGCGGTGCTCAACGGCGAGGGGCCCGGCTACGATGTGCTGGCCGAAGAAGGGGCCGACGAGGAGACCCTCGCGGCCGGGGTCGAAGGCTACCGGTGGATCGTGGATCCCATCGACGGGACCACGAACTTCATGCATCAGATACCGCCATATGCCGTCAGCATTGCCCTGCAGCACCGGACGGCCATCGTCGCGGCGGTCGTCCTCGACGTTCCCCACGACGAGCTGTTTACGGCCGTGGCCGGCCACGGGCTGCAGGTCGACGGCCAGCCCGCGCAGAAGGGCTCGGCCGAGGCCCTGTCCGAGGCGATGATCGCGACCGGCTTTCCCTACCGACGGTTCGAGCACACGGAGGTCTATTTGGAGGTGCTGGAATCGGTCATCCGCTCCACGCAAGGCGTGCGCCGCCACGGGTCGGCGGCCATCGACCTGGCCCGCCTGGCGTGCGGACGCTTCGACGGCTTCTTCGAGACGGGCCTGCGCCCGTGGGACGTGGCAGCGGGAACGCTTCTCGTGCGCGAAGGCGGCGGGCGCGTGACCGACTACCGCGGGCGCGGCGGCCTCGTGCCCATCTTTGGGCAGCAGGTGTGTGCCACCAATCGCACAATCCACGGTGCCCTGCGCGCGCTGCTTCAGCCCATGCGCGACGTGCGGCTCTAGGCCGCACCAACAGGCGGCGGATCCTCTGGCTCGACATTGGCCTGTGTTTTTGGCATTCTTACCGGGCTGCAACCACCCACTCGACAATCGACCATCGACATTGCCATGAGCGGACACGGTCTTCTGGACGGGAAAACCGGCATCATCTTCGGCGCCCTCACCGAATCGAGCATTGCCTGGCACATCGCCGAGGCCTGCGACCGCGAAGGTGCCGCGTTTGCGCTCTCGAACGCCCCCGTGGCCCGGCGGCTTGGCAACATGGACGCACTCGCCGAGAAAACGGGCAGCCCCGTGATCTGGGCCGACGCCACCAGCGACGACGACCTCGCCGACCTCTACGAGACGGTCGAGGAGGAGTACGGCACGATCGACTTTATCGTCCACTCCATCGGGATGGGCGTCAATGTGCGGAAGGACCAGCCGTACGAAGACCTCAACTACAACTGGTACCAGCAGACGCTCGACATCTCGGCCATCAGCCTGCACCGCATCGTCCACCACGCCCTGGAGAGCGACGCGCTCAACGACGGCGGCTCCATTCTGAGCCTGTCGTACATCGGCGCGCAGCGGATCTTCTCCAAATACTCGGAGATGGGCGATGCCAAGGCGCTGCTCGAAAGCATCACGCGGTCCTTCGGCTACCGCCTCGGAAAGCGCGACATCCGGATCAACGCCATCTCGCAGAGCCCGACCAAGACAACCGCGGGCTCCGGCATCGAGGGCTTCGACGCCATGTACGAGTTTGCCGAGAAGGTCTCGCCCCTCGGCAACGCCAGCGCCGAAAGCTGCGCCGATTACGCCGTGACGCTCCTGAGTGACCTCACGCGCATGGTGACGATGCAGATCCTGTACCACGACGGCGGCTTCTCATCGATGGGCATCTCCGACGAGATTGTCGAGGCGATGAAAGACTCGTTCGCCGACGACGCCGACGATGAAGAAAACGATGCATAGAGCGGCGTCCGAGCCCCCCTATCCTGGTTCTGAACCCCGGCCCCCTGCACCCCTGCACCGCTTCCCCGTGATCAAACTCTTTGTGACGGACATTGACGGGTGCCTGTCGATGCCCTACGAACCGTACGACTTGAACGGCTTTGCCGCCCTGCGTGACCATGCACGGGCAGCCGACCGGGAGGACGTGGCACCGCCCCTTTCCATCTGCTCGGGGCGTGCCTACTCGTACGTCGAGGCTGTGACGCAGGCCCTGGGGGTGACGATCCCGGTGCTCTTCGAGAGCGGCGGCGGCCGGTTCGATCCGGTGGCGGCGCAGACCACCTGGAACCCGGCCTTGACCGACGAAATCGAGGCCGAACTGGAAACCGTGCGGCACTGGTTCGCCACTGCGGTCGTGCCCGGCACCAAGATGTCGGTCGACCACGCTAAGCGCACCCAGGCCGGGGTCGTCTCGCCGGACCCGAAAGAGATTCGCGCCCTCCGGCCCGAGGTCCTGCAGTTCGTGAATGAAACCGTGCCCGATCTCCATGTCTTCACGACCGACGTATCCATCGACGTCGTGCCGGACGGCATCACCAAGAAGTCGGGCTTGCAGTGGCTGGCGGAGCACCTCGGCGTCGGCCTGTCCGAGATCGCATACATC